>Ga0210057_1003691_pt1 | contig 20947 bp, 22 predicted proteins | sample CryGeyCG2114_010_2_FD_183968 | JGI IMG/M metagenome (GOLD analysis project Ga0210057, IMG submission 183968) | Groundwater microbial communities from aquifer - Crystal Geyser CG10_big_fil_rev_8/21/14_0.10 (SPAdes) (version 2) | ecosystem: Environmental > Aquatic > Deep subsurface > Groundwater ...
ATCGCTCTTGTTTTTTATTTCCCCCTTCGCTTTTTTTAATTCCGTCAAAATTTTGGTCGCATTCTCACCCGAGTTTTCCACAATCGCCTCGAGCGGCGCGGCCGAGATTTTGGCCAAAATGGCGCGTGCCGTCGCCACCACTGAATCGCCGGCTTTCCCTTTTCCGTCTTTGTCCTCGCTCCCCTCACCGATAGTATTCCAAAGCGCCATGCCCCCGCCGGGCACCACCCCCTCCTCCATCGCCGCGCGCGTGGCGGAAACGGCGTCTTCCACCCGTTGCTTCAAGTCCTTTTGGGCGCTCTCAGTGGGCGCGCCCACTTTAATCACTGCCACCCCGCCGGCCAATTTGCCCAACCGCTCTTGCAACTTATCTTTATCAAATTTGTTGTCGGCCCGAGTAATTTGCTCGCGGAGCGCCTTCTCCCGGGCTTGAATATCCGCCTTTTTGCCTTTACCACCCACAATCATAGTGGTGTCTTTGCTGGCCAACACCCGCCGGGCCCGCCCCAGCACCGAGAGCTCCGCATTTTCCAACTTCAGACCCACTTCTTCCGTAATCACTTTACCGCCCGTCACTACCGCAATGTCGGCCAGCATCTCTTTGCGCTTGTCGCCGAAGGCCGGCGCCTTCACCGCCAGAGTGTTAAACACGCCCCGGATTTTGTTAAGAATCAGCGTGGTCAAAGCTTCGCCATCCACCTCCTCGGCAATAATCACCAACTCCTTTTTGCCGGCGGCGGCCATCTTCTCCAGCAAGGGTAAAATTTCTTTAATCCCGGAAATTTTCTTATCTGTAATCAAAATATACGGATCCTCATATTCCGCCTCCAACTTATCGGCATTGGTCACCATGTAAGGCGAGATGTAACCGCGATCAAATTGGAGCCCCTCCACCACCTCGGAGCTATTCTCAATTGTGTTGGAATCTTCAATGGCAATCACGCCGTCCTTACCCACAGTGTTAAACACCTTGGCAATTAAATCGCCAATCTCCTTGTCTTTAGCCGAAAGGGTGGCCACCTCGGCAATTTTAGCTTGATCCTTAACCGGCTCGGCCTGGGCCTCAAGCGCCTTAATGATGCCGGCGCTGCCTTGCTTAATCTCCTCGGCTAAATGGATAACATTGAAGCCTTTCTCCGAGACCGCGCGCTCGCCCTCGGCAATCATCGCTTGAGCGAGCACAATAGCGGTGGTGGTGCCGTCGCCCACTTTGTCGTTGGTTTTATCAGCCGCCTGTTTAACCAGCTCGGCGCCCAAATTTTCAAACCGGTCGGGGAGTTCAATCTCCTTGGCCACCGTCACCCCGTCTAAGGTCACTTGCGGCGCGCCGTAAGAGCGCTCGATGACTACCGCCCGGCCGCGCGGGCCAAGGGTCATCTTCACCGCTTCGGCCAGTTTATCGATTCCTTTTTTGAGCGATTTCCTCGCTTTGTCGTTAAATAAAAGTTGTTTTTCCGCCATAGTTTAATCTTCGATGATTGCCAAAATTTGCGACTCGCTAACAATCAAATACTTTTTCCCTTCAATCTCAATCTCCTCCGGACCGTATTTGGCAAAGAGGACAGTCTGCCCCTTCTTCACGCCAACCGGGATAAGCTGGCCGTTATCATCTATCCGCCCGGGACCCACCGCCACCACCTTGCCTTGCTCGGGCCGCTCTTTGTCGGCCGTCTCGGGGATGATAATGCCCCCTTTGGATTGACCGCTTTTATCGCCGGCCGAGAGGGGAGCCACCACCACCCGGTCGCCAAGCGGCTTAATAGAAATAGTCTTCATAGCCCTCATTCTAAACAAATTCCCCCCGCCCGTCAAGCCAATTACTATCTTGCTTGCCTCGTCGCAAGGTGGGTGCTACAATACGCTCACATGAGTTTTCTCGCTCCGTTATTGCCTTGGATCCAAATTTTGGTGTCGGCCCTCTTGGTGGCCGCCATTTTACTGCAACAAAATGAGGGTTCGCTCGGTGGCGCCTTCGGCCAATCCGGTAGCGCCGGCTTCCACGAGAAGCGCGGTTTGGAGAAGAAACTTTTCATTGCCACCATTGTTTTGGCGATCCTCTTCGCCGGCACCGCCGTTCTCGCCCTCTTTATCTAAAAATTTGTGGACAACTTACATTCCGACACTTGGTTTAACCGGCTTTGGCGCGAAGTTGGCGCCGCCATTGACTCCTTTTCCATCCAACAGCAATTCATTTTGGGGCTGTTGGCTTTGCTGTTCGCCGGCAGTTTGGTCGGCCTGTTGGTTTATTATAACGAACAACTATTGACCGCCACGCCCGCCCGGGGCGGAGAATTAACCGAGGGCATTATCGGCACGCCCCGCTTCGTTAATCCGCTCTTGGCCGTGTCTGACGCCGACCGCGACCTCACCGCCCTCGTTTACTCCGGCCTGGTCCGAGTTACGCCCGCGGGCGACTTCATCCCCGATTTGGCCGAGCGCTTTACCGTCTCCGACGATGCCCGCACTTACACTTTCACTCTCCGGCCCGAGCTCACCTTCCACGACGGCGAACCGTTAACCACCGCCGACATCGCTTTTACCATCAATCAAGCTCAAGACCCGCAGGTTAAGAGCGTTCGGCGAGCGGCTTGGGAGGGCGTGACGGTTGAAGTGATTAACAATCGCGAGATTGCCTTCCACCTCCAACAGCCCTACGCCGCCTTCCTGGAGAATTTGACCCTTGGTATTTTGCCCAAGCACATTTGGCAAGGTTTGAGCTCCGACTCGCTCTCGCTCGCCCGGGAAAATATTGAACCGATTGGCTCGGGACCGTTTAAAATTAATTCCACCAAGCTCAATCGCGACGGCCTGCCGCTTTATTACGAGCTTGGCGCCTTCCGCCACTTCGCCCTTGGGCAACCACGGCTCAAGCAAGTTCGCCTCAATTTTTACCCCAACGAGGCGGAGTTGGTGGCCGCTTACAATCACGGCCAAATTGACAGCTTGGCGGCCGTCAATCCCGAGATTCTGGCCAAGCTTGAGGCCGAAAGTGAAGACATTATGATTTCGCCTTTACCGCGCGTCTTTGCCGTTTTCCTCAACCCCAACGAGAGCGAGCTCTTTACTTTGCCGGAGGTTCGCCGAGCCCTCGACGAGGCGCTCGACAAGCAAGCGATTATTGATGAGGTTTTAACCGGTTTCGGCTATGTTCTCGATGGTCCATTGCCACCCGGCGCTTTGGGTTATCAAGACAATCCGGCATCAGCCTTCGACCCTGAAGTGGCAGCCGACACTTTAAACCGAAACGGCTGGGAGCGCGGAACAGACGGCGTGTGGGGAAAAGGCAGTCGTCGTTTGAGCTTCACTCTCTCGGCGCCCGACACCCCCGAGCTTAAAGCCGCCGCCGAGTCTATTGCCAAGCGTTGGCAGGAGTTTGGCGTGGCGGTAAAGCTTAAAGTTTTTGAATTGGGCGACCTTAATCAGAATGTTATCCGCCCGCGCAAGTATCAAGCGCTCTTCTTCGGCGAGGTAATTGGGCGCGACCCGGACCCGTTCGCTTTTTGGCATTCGTCCCAGCGACTTGACCCGGGACTCAATGTGGCTCTTTACACCAGCATTACCGTCGACAAACTCTTAACCGACGCTCGTGGTCTCTCTAATCGCGCGGAGCGCGAAAGCAAGCTGGTCGCTTTTGAGGCGGAAGTTAAAGCCGACCGACCAGCCATTTTTGTTTACTCGCCGCAATTTATTTATTTAATCCCTAACCGAGTCAAGGGCGTGGCACTACCGCCGGTGGTTACCCCGGCTGACCGCTTTACTACCGCGGGCGAGTGGTATCTCGTCACCGACCGAGTTTGGCCCTGGTTCACCAATTAATCTCAACTAATCACCAATTAATCAACTGACAACTATGACCGATTCCAGAAAGACTCCGTCCCGAACAATAAGTGCCAAATCAAACCGCAATCGCGGACCGAGGCGCCGGCCACTCAACCGACCAGAAAACAACAATAGCAATGGCAGCGCCAAAATCCCGGCGCTCGCCGCCGGCGACATCCGCATCATCCCGCTCGGCGGAGTGGAGGAAGTGGGCAAAAATATGACCGCCATTGAGTATCAAGATTCCATCTTGATTATTGACATTGGTTTCCAAATTGCCGGCGACGAAACGCCCGGGGTGGACTACATTATCCCCGACACCACTTACGTGGAGCAAAACAAGAAGAAGATTAAAGGAGTCATCATCACCCACGGCCACCTCGACCACATTGGCGGCATCCCCTACATTATGGAAAAAATCGGCAACCCGCCGATTTACACCTCGCTCTTAACGGCGGTGATGATTAAAAAACGGCAAGAGGAATTCCCTCATCTCCCGACCCTCGACATCCGAATGGTCAATGTCAACGACAAGTTGGAACTCGGCGACTTCAAAATCCGCTTCTTCGGCGTGACTCATACCATCCCCGACGCCTTCGGCGTGATTATCGATACCCCTTACGGCAATATCCTTTTCACCGGCGATGTTAAAATTGAGAACAAAGACGGCGTGCCGGCCGAGTTCGAAAAAAAGATTTACGGCGACTTGGGCAAAGAGAAAAATCTGGTCCTCGTTTCCGACTCAACCAATGTCGCTAAAGAGGGCTTCTCTTACCCCGAGAAGGAAGTGCACAAGAACTTAAAAGAAATCATTGATAAAATCCAGGGCCGGATTATTGTCAGCACCTTCGCTTCGCTCTTCGACCGGATTATTTCCATCATTGAGTCAGCCGAACAGTTGGGTAAGAAGGTGGTGGTGGAAGGCCGCTCAATGAAGAACAATGTTGAGATTGCCAAAGAGCTCGGCATCCTTAAAGTAAAAAAGGACACGATTATCCAGGGCGAGCGAATGGACGATTATCCCGACAACAAGTTGGTCATCCTCGCCACCGGCGCCCAAGGCGATGAGTTTGCCGCCCTGATGCGAATGTCTAACCGCGAGCACCGAACGGTCAAAATCAAGAAGGGCGATACCGTCCTCCTCTCCTCCTCGATTATCCCCGGCAACGAGAAGAGCGTCAGCAAGCTCAAAGACAATCTCACCCGCCAAGGTGCCAAAATCATCCACTACGGTGTGGCTAATGTCCACTCGAGCGGCCACTCCTACCGTGGCGAGTTGGAGTGGGTCCATAAGATGCTCAAGCCCAAATTCTTCATCCCCGTCCACGGCAGTCATTATATGCTCCGGACTCATGAGGATTTGGCGATTGAACTGGGTCTGCCGGAGAAGAATGTAATCGTCCCCGACAACGGCGCCATTATTGAGATCCAAGACAAAGGCAAAAAGATTGTCCGACTCAAAGAGAGCGCCAGCGCCCGAATGGTGATGGTCGACGGCCTTGACTCCAACAACGTCCAAGAGGTGGTCATCCGCGACCGGCAAATGCTCTCGCAAGACGGGATGTTCGTCATTATTGCCATTATCGATATTAAAACAGGTAAGGTTAGGAAGTCGCCCGACATCATCTCGCGCGGCTTTGTTTATCTCAAAGAGTCGCAAGAGCTCTTGCGTCACATCCGCTTTGTGACCAAAAAGACGATTGAGGATTCGACCACCAAGATGCATCCGCTCAACTTTGATTATCTCAAAAATGCCGTCCGCGAGGAGATTGGCAAAGAGCTTTTCCGGAAGACGGCCAAGCGACCAATCATCCTGCCGGTTTTGATTGAAGTCTAACTTCGGTTAAAATAGAGGGATGGAAAACAAGCGCAATCGCCTGCTCACTTATTGGGCCAACTTTTGGCTCACCGTCCACGTGGCCTTTGCCGCTTATATCAGCTCCACCTACTTGGCCACCTTTGTGGGCGAGGAACGGGTCGGGCTGATTTACTCGTTTGGCTCGGCTTTGACGATTATCGCCTTCTTCCTCGTTTTGCCGATTTTCCGCCGCTTCGGCAATCTCCGACCGGCGCGAATCCTCGCCTTCACCGGCTTCCTCTCCACTATCCTCTTAGCCTTCGCCTCAAGCGCCGCCGAAGCGGCAATCTTCTTTATTATTTATTATTTGGTCAGTTTGGTTTTGCGTCTCAATTTGGATATTTATCTTGAGAGCTTCTCGGAGAACAAAGAGACCGGCGGGATTAGGGGAGTCTTCCTCACTTTCGCCAATATCGCTTGGCTCATCTCGCCCGCCTTGGCCGGCGTCGTCCTCGGCGCTGACCGCTATTATCTGATTTACTTAATCTCGGCGGTGGCCATTCTGCCGCTGATTTATTTCCTCGCCTTCCGCTTGAAAGAGCGCGAGGTTAAAGACGGCGTTAAGCTCGCCACTTTTGCCGAAACGATTCGCAAAATGTTTAACCCGCCGAGCGACCGTTACCGATACCTCCGGCGAATTTTAACCGTTGATTTGATTCTCAACTTCTTTTACGCGATGATGGTGATTTACACCCCGATTTACCTCCACAATCACATTGGCCTGCCCTGGACCGACATTGGCGTCATTTTTACCATCATGCTCCTACCCTTCCTCTTGCTTGAGTATCCGCTGGGTCGACTCGCCGACAAATACTGGGGGGAGAAAGAGCTTTTGGTGGCTGGCCTGGTGGTGGCTGGCGGCGCCACAGCGTCCATCGCCTTTATCACTGTGCCGACAATCTGGATTTGGGCGCTGGTTCTCTTTGCCACCCGCGTCGGCGCCGCCAGTATTGAGATTATGAAGGAGACTTATTTGTTTAAGAAAATTGACGATCGCGGTGACACCATCGTTAGTCTAACCCGTTCCACCATCCCGCTCTCTTACATTATCGCGCCGGCGACGGCCAGCCTCTTCCTCCTCTACTTCCCGTATCAATACATTTTCCTCGCCTTAGCCGGGGTCGTCCTCCTCGGCCTCATCCCCGCCCTCCGCATCAAGGATACAAAGTAAAAAAACTACTTCATCAATTCACGGAGGGCGCAGTAGGGGTAAATATGGGTGTTTACAACTTCATTGACAAAGTTAGGCTTCCGGCTATAATAGAAGTACAAGTGGCTTCGGCCTCGCCCCGCAAGGGGCAAAATTTAAGAAAAGCCGTCAAAGTAAATCTTTGACGGTTTTTCTTATTCCTTCAAAAATCTTTTCGTCTCAAAATTTTTGCCAGTACCATCCATTTCCGAGCCAACATTCACGCCAAGCGCGCACCACCAAATTTCACGCTCATGATAAAAAGGTGGTTGGTTTTCTTGATTTATTTTTTCTTTATTCTGAAACCAATTTTTAAAGTCTTTATTCACAATTTTATTATACTCTACTTCATCAATTCACGGAGGGCGCAGTAGGGGCAGTCTTTTTGCTCGCAACGCTTGTTCCAAAAGGCGAGGGAGAGAATTTCTTGAGCTGACTGCTTAATCAATTCTTCCAGTTCTTCCACCTCCTCATCAGTAATCACAAAACTCTCTTGTTTGTATTTGCCAGCTTGATTAGCCTCAGTGAAGTCAATCTCGGCTGATTGCATAAGATATTTCTTATCCTCATATTTGTTTAATAAAAGTTTATAGAAAACAAGTTGCCGATAATAATTGCCGTCATCATCGGTTTGCGTCTCGCCTTGGATGGCCGCTCGACTCATTGGCTGTTTAGTTTTGTAGTCCACCACTTTAACCTCCGGACCGTCAGTCAAAAATTCTATTTTATCTAACACGCCGGTCAAGCGGATGTCCTCGGTGAGGAGGACGCCGCGGATTTTAAATTCCGTCAGCACATTCCGCGGCCAGCGCTCATGATTGGCCACATACCAACCGGCGAGCGACTCGTTACCCTTCGCCAACAAATCATTAAAATCAGTCTGGTTGAGCGGTTGCTTGAGGAGATGCGCTTGGAAGAGGTCGAGGAGCAACTGCTCTGACCACTCTTTCTCGAGTACCCGGTTGAAGAAGTCAGCTAAAGCGCCGTGAACGGCGATACCGTAAAGTTGCGGTCGCGATGGCGTCTCGGGCAGGCGGATTAGATTGCGATAAAAATATTGCCACGGACAAGTCAAATAATTATTGAGGGCCGAGACGGAGAGACCTTGGGCGAGGAAGAGCTCACGGACAAATGATTCGTCATGAAGTGAGTGCGCCCCATCCGCGCCCGCGAGGTCAGAGTCAAAAATAATTGCCTTAGCCTCTTCCCATTTTTTATTAAAATCATTTGTGTCTATCTCCGCTTTAAACTCCGGTTTAATCTCGGCCACAAAGCTTGAGGGGACCAAATCCCGACCACTTTCGTTGGTCTGACTGTAAGTGATTAAAACTTCACGCTTAGCCCGCGTTAGCGCCACATAGAAGAGCCGACGCTCATCCGCCTCCGCCGAAGCTTCGGCGGACAAGTCACCATTATCTTCTAAAGAGAAGATCGCCGGTGGTAATTTAAGCAAATCGCGCTTGAGCTTGCCACCCCAGTGACCATCCTCGGCGCCAATAATATAAACCGTGGCAAACTCCAAACCCTTGGCCCGATGAGCCGTCATTAGGCGTACCAAACCGGCGCGAGCTAACGGCTTGGCGCGCTTAATCAGCAAGCTATGTTTTTTGATTGTCTCTAAATAATTAAACAGGTCAGTGAGCGTGGCCGACGGATTACTCTCCACCAACCCCGCCACCTCATCATAAAAGCGCTTGATACTGGCAAAGCGGTCGCCGGCATATCCGCCGGCCGTCAAAACTTGCTCTATTAAACCGCTGTCGCGGACAATCTTCTCCACTAGCGAAAGCAAATCGTCATTACTGGCCAACTGCCGCCACCCGGAGAGCTTGGTATAAACCGACGCCAGCTCGGGCTTACTTTTAATCAAGTCAATTAAATCTGCCTGCTTGTCTTTGGCTTCCCTGATAATTTGGTAAACCGCGAGGGGATCAAGGTTAAACAAATCCAAGTGGAGGAGGGCAGCCAAAAATTCCGGCTGACCAAATTTTTCTACGGCTTCAATAATAATTATCAATTTGCGAACATCGATTTGACTCAACAGGTCTTGGTCCGACTCAATGGCGAAGTTGACACCCACCTTCAAGAGCAATCGCGCCAAAGGGAAGGCGTCATTATTGTTGCGATATAAGACAGCTATCTCTGATGCCTCCTCGCCGCTCTCAATTCGCTTTTTAATATCCGTGGCCACAAAATACAATTCCGATTCAGGATTAGGAAAAGCCAAAATCTTAATGGGTTTAGCTTGATATTTAGCTTGCGCTTTAAGCGCTATTTTTCCCGGGAGGAGGGAATGGGCCGAATCTAAGATAGCCTGACTGGAGCGGTAATTGTCTTCTAAATCGATTAGCTTCGCTTCCGGATAAATATTTTTAAAATATCTAAAGTTCTCGAGCGAGGCGCCCTGGAAGCGGAAAATCGCCTGCTTCTCATCACCAACCACAAACAGATTGGGCTGATGGTGGAAATTGGCCAAAAGCTCAATCACTTTATTTTGAGCGTTGTTGGTGTCTTGATGCTCATCGACCAAAATATATTGATGTTCTTCTTGCAGAATCTGGAGCAAGTCCGGATTGGTCTGAAGAGTCTTAAGCACCTCCATAATCATATCGCTGTAGTCGTATAATTTTTCCGTCGCGAGGGCCTGCTCGTAAGCCTTATAAATTAGCGCCAACTCATCATTCTTATCCACTTCGCGATAGCGTTTTTGATACTCGCTCTTCAACTTGCCTTTGTGCGCCCCCTTCGCGTGGATTAGATCGGGCGTGTTATTAAGCGCTTCCCGGCTTGCCTTCAAAATTTTCTTGAATTCCTCCACTGTTACTCCCTCACGCTTGAGATTATTAAGCGCCGTAAGCGCCGGGCGGACATAGAGGAGCGGATCGCCAAAGGGGCGCAAAAGTTTAAGCGGTAAAGTGAGAATCAATTTTTCCAAAATTTCCGCCTGTTCCACCTCGCTAATGTGCCGCGAGCCGATAATCCGCGGAAAGTCCTCCGGATAATCCTTGATGATGTCATTGCAAAAACCGTGGAAAGTGTTGATGACCACCGCGTAAGCTCGCGCTCCGGCGAGCTCGGCCAAGCGCCGGCGCATGCTCGAGACCCCGCTCTCGGTGAAGGTGAGGGCGAGGATTTGGGCCGACGCGGTATCGGTTTGCCGGATAATGTTGGCAATCCGCAGGATGAGGATTTGGGTTTTGCCCGTCCCCGGCCCGGCCACCACCAAGACCGGCCCCTCAATCGCGTCCACCGCCTCTTTTTGCTTCGGGTTAAGTCGCTCGTAGGCCTCAAAAAATTTGTCCCCGTCCTTATTATTTGCCTTTTTAACCGCCATCCCGGCATTATATCACGGCTTGCATATCATCCTCCCGCGTGGTAGAAATGTGGTCAGGACCCAGTATTCAATCTGAAATTTAACCTAAAAAGGAGACGGGTGATGCACAATAACAAATTCCTTTGGTCATTCATGATATGGGGCGTGCCTTGCGGTGCTTCATCTCTGTCGGGCTATTTGGCCAGTGGCAACGAAAGTCTTATCCCTGGAGCAGTCATTGTCCTATTCTGCGCGATCACAATGACTCTCATAGGCAGATTGATTCTTGAAACGATCGTTCAAATGAGGATACCTTCAATAAGGTAGTCAGTTTCAACCAGCAACTCATCAAGCTGTTTGTTAATCAAAATTACAAACAGCTTTTTTCTTGTCATCCAATATTATCATTATTAAAATTACTACAGTTTCTACGGTCGTAAGAAGTATAGTAATTTATTTTTTAATCTTCCCTATTTTGTACGACCGTTGTAAATAGGGACAGTGTGATTGTCATCCATTCTTTTGTGTGATAAAAATATAGACAGAAAGGGGGTGAAAAACCATGTCTAAGAAAGATCGTTGGCTTAAGAAAGAGGAGGGTGGACACGATTATGGTCCAAACTTCCCTACATCAAACACTAAGGAATGCCAATTTGGTTGCGGATGTGAAATGGCCCAATGGTCAAGCGGTTACCCAGATGGAGTAGACCCATTCGGTCTATGCCCAAAAAATCCCGAAAATAAACCGGGCGGGCCATTTAAACCACCGGAAAAAAGCTTGCCTGAACAAGCGAGGCAATCATTAGGTCTTCCATCACGAGATGACATTTGGGAAACGCTTTACGGAAACAATCCACCGTAATCGACATTGTTATCGCGGTCGCTCTTCGAGCGACCGTTTTTTATTTTTATTACACATTATTAACGACCGTTTATGAAGTGTAAGTTTTTTTAAATTTCCTTTATTTTAAAATCGTGTTAAAATGGCAATACTATGTCACTCCAACAAGATATTAAAGAGCAGATTAAAAAAGCAATGAAGGGAAGAGACGAGGTCCGCCTCGCGGTGGTGCGTGGCCTCGCCGCCGCCATGACTAATGAGCTCGTGGCCAAAGGCAAGAAGCCAACTGACGAACTGACTGATGAGGAGGCGCTCGCGGTCGTTAAACGCGCGAGCAAACAGCGCCAAGACTCCATTAGTCAATTTAACGCCGGCGGACGCGAAGATTTGGCCGGTAAAGAAGAAGCGGAGTTAAAAATTATTGAAGAGTATCTGCCGGCCCAAATGTCGCGCGAAGAAATTGAAAAAATCGCTAAAGCCAAAATTGCCGAGCTCGGCGCCGATAAAAGTAAGCTGGGCATCTTAATCGGCACCGTGGTTAAAGAAACTAACGGCGCCGCCGACGGCGCCGTGGTTAAAAATGTGGTGCAAGAGTTGCTTGGTTAAGTTTAGTATTTTTATTCCCTGGTCTCAAGCTCTAATTCTCTCTTGGCGTCGGCTTCGGCAATCGCTTTTTTTTGAATTTTACTTTCACCCGTTTCTTCGCTGATTTTTTGCTCCTCCACTTTCTGAAGTGGCGAGAAGCCAAACAAAGAGAAGACAATAATCGCCGCGCCCGTCATCCCCAGCCAGTTAATAATCAAAAGAAGAATGGATTGGCTGATAATTTGATAACTAAAGAAAACAAGGCCGATCCCCACCCCAGCCAAAGGCGGCAAAATTGAGACGGTCATCGCCACGCCCGGCAAAGCCGCCGAGAAGTCGCGCTTGACCCAAGCGTAAGCCACCGCCAAACCGGAAGCGAAAGCAATCATAAACACCGGCAGGGAAGGCGCCGTGGCTAAAATGACCGCGCTGGGATTAGTAAAAGCGCTGAAAACAAAACCGCTTAATGCCGAAATAATCACCACGAAAACCGAGGCTCGACCCAAGAGCTTAAGCGAGCGACTAAGTGAGAGTCGGCTCGAGGTCACCACCGCGAGCGCGAGCGACAAAATCGGATAAAGGAGCGGCGCCACTAAAGCGCCACCAATAATCGCCTCTAAGCTGTTAATCAGGAGACCAAGCGTTACCACGAAAGTGGCAATGCCCAGCAATAAATAAAAACCGTTCCGTTCCCGACTCTCTTTAAGCAGGGTTTTAATCGCTTCCTCTTGCTCGGGGAAGCTAACGGTGAAGATGGATGTCATATGGACTGATTATACAAAATTGGCCGAAGGGATTCAACTCACTCATCCGGCTCGACATCGGGCACAAACGGGACAAAACTGTACCCCTCAAAGCGATGGGTAACAAACTTGTCCGGACCCTCTTTAATAATTTGGAGAATGGTGGAATTAATCGGCATCACAATTTTGCCGCCCGGCGCCAACTGCTCTTGCCAAGCCTGCGGTACCTCGGCCGCCGCGGCCGCCGAGATAATGCCATCATACGGCGCCTCAGCCGGGTAACCCTTGGCGGCATTAAGACAATGCACCGCCACCACCTGTTTAGTGATTAAGCCATAACGAGCCAAATTCTGCCGAGCCATTGTTGCGAGCTCTGGCCGAAATTCAAGACCAATCACTTTACCTCGCTGATTGGCCGGCAATTCCTCGCCAAACTCGTTGAAGGCGACCACTCGGCCCAAGAGCGCCGATTGATAACCCGAGCCGGCGCCGACATCGAGAATTTTTTGCCCCGGGCGGGGAGTCAATAATTCCAACATGAAGGCCACCGTCGTTGGTTGCGAGATGGTCTGGCCGAAGCCAATCTGGCGCGGCTCGTCAATGTAAGCATAAGGTTTGTCTTCCGGCCGAACGAAGTCGGCCCGGCTAATCGCCTTGAAAGCCGAGATAAGGAGCGGATCTTTGAGCACCCCCGTCCCCTGGAGGTGGTTAGCCAAAAGCTTGCCCTCCATATGCTTTAATTATCACACTACCCCACTACCCTGTCCAGACCATTGACCCCGTGGCAATTATGTTGCTTTACGGGGTTGACTAATTTATTAAAATAGTGTAGTATTTGAACTGGAACAAGAACCAACCTAAGGAGGTTTAAGGTATGAAAATATTAATAATTGACGATGATGAGACGATTATTGGTCTTGCTAAGAAACTTTACGATAATCACCCTGAAGTCGTCAGCGTGAGATGCGCTAACACAGAGGAAGTAATGAAGGTGATTGGTAAACACCATCCGGTCGACGTCATATTTCTCGACCACAATTTCGAAGATGGTGGTATTGGTTTGGATATTGTTCGGGGGTTGAAACTCCAGCCCAAACCACCGATTATCTTCAGCACTTCCGAGGAAGCCAGAGACGGTGACCTGCACGACCAATACGCCAGTTTGGGCGTGGAATGGGTCGGTAAGCCCCGAGAAGTGATGACCGAAAAGATCAACGAGTTCCTTGGGCGTTAAAGGTCCCATCATTCCCCCTCTATACTCCCCCGCCCTGCCAACAGTTCTCAAGCTGTGGCAGGGCTTTATTTTTTAGTTGAAAAAACAGTGTTTTTGTGGCAATCTTGGAGTGGGTTTGCCTTGCGCTTCGTAGCCTTGGCGAAGAAGTGCCGGATCGTCTAATGGTAGGACACATCCCTCTGGAGGATGGTATCTTGGTTCGAGTCCAAGTCCGGCAGCATTATTAGCTAATTAAAATATTATGAAAAAGCTTTACAAGAGTAAAAGTGATAAGGTCTTCGCCGGGGTGATTGGCGGCGTGGGCGAGTACTTCGGAGTTGACCCGGTCATTCTCCGGCTCGCCTACCTCCTCATCACCATCTTCGGCGCAATAGCGCCGGGCGTGATTGTTTACCTCTTCGCCCTCCTAATTGTCCCCCCCAACCGCTTAAGCAAAACCCCGCCTAGGCGGGGTTTTGCTTAACTGCCGAAACTAGACTTAAGGCGTAATGAACGAATCAACGGACGAGGTGGCCTGGTTGCCCGCCTCGTCTTCCGACCCGACCATAAAGTAGTAAGTGGTTGAAGCGATGAGACCGCTCAAATCAATACTATGATTAGTAACGAGATCGCTATCAGTCTCTTCCTTGGTATCGGCATCATCAGTCTCAAAGTCTTCATCAGTGGAGTACCAAACTGTGCTGTCGGCATCCTCGTCAGTCTCCCAAGTAACAGTGGCATCAGTTGAGGAAGTGACATCAACATCAATATCACTGATGTCCTGGGCAGTAGTGTCGGTGTCGTCGTCTTCATCATCATTATCGTCATCATCTTCGTCATCGCTAGCACAAGCGCCAAGCGTGTCACCATGGCGGAGGTGAGCCTGAACGGCCGGACCGCCCACCGCAATGGTATGCGCCACGGCCACATTGCCGGCCGGAATGTGACAGACTTTTATACCAGAAGTTCCCGGCGTAAATTCAGACAAATCAACGTCGTCATCGTCATCGCCAATTTCAAACACGTCAAAAATATTGCCCGGACCGCGATTTAAGCTTCCCTTACCATTGTTAATGTGACCAAACAAACTATTGAGAGTATTGCGAGTCAAGGGACCAACAATTCCCACCGCCTCAATCCCAAAACGCGCCTGGAACTTCTTGACCGCTTTCTCAGTTAGTGGACCGAAGAAGCCGGTGATTAAACCTTCCGGATAAATGTCGAGGTCGCTCGCTAAGAGCGCCTGCAAGGCCTTAACATCCTCACCGCTCATACCAAGAGCTAGGGTGCGAGTGAGTTGGAGGGTATTTTGGAGTTCCTGCCGGAGGCTAGCTTGCTTAGTTTGAAGCTCAGCCAACTGGGCTTGCAAAAGCTTAATCTGCTGGAGCAAGCTGCCAAGCTGCTCGACAGTGCCAGTGGCCGTGGTGGTGGCAGTCTGCCCATAAGCCAAACCACCAACCCCTAAAGTAAACGCCAACATCAATAACCCGATTCCTAATTTACTAATTTTGTTCATAAAATCACTGAATAAATTAACCTAATAATCTTACCTCATTCTATATTCTACCAAACGATGACGGATTATCCACTGATTTATGTTCATAGCTATTTAGTCTCGCCGGTAGGTGCCGGTCAGGGTCGCCTCTTCAATCACATGCCCGGCAATCGCCTGGTTAAATTCTTTAATTGTGGTTGAGACCGGCAAATCAAGCTCGAGATTAAGCGCCAGTAGTTTGAAGATATATCGATGGTCCCCTTCGGGCGGGCACGGCCCGCCATAACCCACCCGGCCAAAGCTGGAACTGCCGGCCGAGGCCTCGGCCGGAATCTTGCCCTCCATCAAGCTCTTAGCGGAAGGTTTAATGTTCCACACCAACCAATGGATAAAGCTGCCGCTCGGCGCATCGGGATCATCCACCACCAAGGCCAAGCTCTTGGCGCCAACGGGCACATTGTTAATCTCAAGCGGCGGACTCATGTCCTCGCCGTCACAAGTATATGTTTGGGGGATTACTCCCCCATCCGCCCAAGCGGGCGAGGTTAATTGCAAACCCATATTGAAAGTGTTTTGGATAGTAATGGGCGCCGACGGCTGATTAAACAACCACCAGCCGGCAGCGGCCAAAATAATAATTATTATAATCGCGAAAATTAAGCGCATCATTATTGTTCGAAGAAGATTGGGATTTCCACCGCCGCGTCATGTTCCGGCAAACCAGACGCATTGGCCTTCTGCAAAATTAACGCCCCTCTATCACCGTAAGCCGGCCGAGCAAATGGAATCTCTACCCTAAAGGGCACAAAGTCGGTCGTCATCCAATCCTCGGCGGTCATCACCGGCACTTCGGCAATAATCAAGCCGTCCCAATCAACCAACACGGCCGAGAAGGTAGCTTCAAAGTACCACGGCCCGCGCGCCTCGCCGGTCACCACCAAGGGCGAGCTGATGGTGTCGCTGGCTTGTGGCGTTAGCACCCGGATATCATCGGCAGTGGCGCCAACATAGGAGGAGGTGGCCACCTCGCTCGGCGACTCGTCAATGGGCGGAGATATCGCCGGCCCGTTAACCAAGCGCTCAATAGCAAAAAAAGCGCCAATCGCAATCACCACTAACCACAACCATAATAGTTTGGTATTCATTAGCCTTATTCTAACCCCTCTTGGCAGACTTGACCAATCCCCACAAATTTGATAACCTTTAGGTCAACTAGATCTTAACCGACCCTCTCCATCTCTCTGGCGCTACTCTACACGCCCCCAACCCCACCCACAATAGCGCCGGAGAGTGTTTAATCCCGGTCGCGCGCAGTTAACCCCTCTGCGCCGGCCGGTATTTTTTATCTTAAAGAAATCGGCGTATCATATAATGAGGCTTTATGACTAACCCTTTTGACACTTATCTCGCCAATTTGGAGCGCTTGGCACCCCTGGCCGAGCTCAACGAGCAAACAATCAAAGCTCTCACCACCCCCGATAAGATTATCGAAAAGGAGTTGGAGGTAACAATGGATGACGGTCGTACCCCACCCTCCCCGCCTACCGAGTGCAATGGAGCAACGCTCGGCGCGCTTAAACACCTTTAAGTCCGGCGACGCGGATTAAGGGCCCGCTTTTTGGCGGCGCCCACAAAAGCCTTAAACAACGGATGTGGCTTAAGTGGCGAGGATTTAAATTCAGGATGGAATTGCGTCCCGAGGAAGAAGGGATGCTCGGCGCGGGGCAACTCGGCAATCTCCATTAAGACCTTGTCCGGTGAAGTAGCCGAGAAGATGAGCCCCTTCTCCTCCAAGCGGGCCACATACTCCGGATTAACTTCAAAGCGATGACGATGGCGTTCGCTAATCTTACCGGCGTCATAGGCTGTTTGAGCAATCGTACCCTTTTTAAGGATTGCCGGGTAAGCACCCAGGCGCATTGTCCCGCCATAATTCGAGTTGGCCATCTTCTCTTTTTGATCGGGCATGATATCAATCACCGGATGTTTGGTGGCCTGATTAATCTCGGTGGTATGGGCCTCGGGGATGCCGGCCACATGGCGAGCAAACTCAATCACCGCCAATTGCATCCCATAACACAAACCAAAGTAAGGAATCATCTTCTCGCGGGCTCGAGAAATAGCGGCGATTTTGCCCTCCACTCCCCGCTCGCCAAAGCCACCCGGCACCAAAATACCGTCATACTGATCAAGCTCTTTGAGTCGCTCGGGGGCCTCCTCATAATCATTGGCATCGAGCCATTCAATCACCGCTCTGACCCGATGAGCGGCGGCGGCATGTTTAAGCGACTCAATGATGGAAATGTAAACATCGGAAAGGATGAAGTCGCCGGTCTTGAAGTATTTGCCCACAATGCCGATTTTGACCGGCTGAGTCGCCCCTTTGGCTCGCCGGACTATCTTACGCCAATCGGAAAGATCGCGCCGGCGCGGTTTGGTGTTAAGAATTTTAAACAAAGTGTCTGACAAACGATCTTTCTCAAAATTAAGCGGGATATCGTAAATACTCTCCACGTCGGGCGCCGAGATAATGTGATCAATCGGCACATTGGAAGAGAAGGCGATTTTTTCCTTCCGTTTTTTATCAAGTGGCCGGTCGCTCCGAGCCACGATGATGTCGGGATGAATACCGTACGAGTTCATCGTCCGGACGGCGTATTGAGTCGGCTTGGTCTTCATCTCGCCAATCTTATCGGGCACCGGCAAGTAAGACACCAATACAAACATCACGTCCTCGGGATGCCGCAGTTTCAAAATTCTGGCCGCCTCAAAAAAAATCGCGTTTTGATATTCACCAATCGTTCCGCCAATTTCCACAATCGTAATGTCCGAGCGAGTCTTCTCCCGAGCCTCTTTGAGTCGCCGGAGAATCTCATCCGGCAAGGCCGGAATCGGATCCACACACTTACCGCCATAACCGAGCGCCCGCTCTTTATCAATCACGTGTTTGTAAACCATCCCACTGGTCATATAGTTCTCCGACGGTACCGCCACATCGAGGAAGCGCTCGTAATTGCCCATGTCTTGGTCGCACTCGAGCCCTGAATCAAGCACAAAGACTTCACCATGCTCAATCGGATTCATTGTGCCGGCATCAACATTCAAATAGGGGTCAATCTTCATCGGATTGACCGCAAAGCCCCGAGCCGAGAGAATCTTACCGATGGAAGCGGTGGTAACGCCCTTACCCACACCCGACATCACGCCACCAAGCACAAAAATGTATTTGTGATTCTCTTTCGGTAGACGAAAATGCTTTTTGGTTGATTTTTTTCTCTTGACGGTTTTTTTAGACTTTGGCATATTTGCGAATCGCGAGCCAGCTGGCAATCACGCCCAAGAGTATACCAGAAAACAGCAAAGTAAGGAAAATTTGGCCAAAGTGTTCGGTATAATAAGACACCAAATTAACGCCACCGTAAACATTAGTGGTGGCATTGCGCACCCAGACCGTTGCCGGATAAAGCAAAATCAGCGAGAAAATGGACGCAATCACGCCGGCAATCACGCCCTCCACCATAAACGGCCCCCGGACATACATATCGCCGGCGCCCACCAGGCGCATGACCGAGATCTCATCGCGGGAAATATAGATGGCCAAAGAAATAGTGTTGACTGTCACCATAATCGAGGTCACCACCAGCACAATACTGATGGCCACGCTAACCTTGCGACTGGAAGCGATAACCTTAAGCAACTTATCCACAATATCCTTCTTAAAGCTTAAATTATCAATAATTCGATCGGTTGAAGCGGCGCCCTCGCCAGCGCGGTTGCCGAGAAAATTGGCAATGGTTTCGTAGTGAGAAGGATTGGCGGCCTTAATGTTAAGCCGAGCGCCAAAAGGGTTGCCCACTTCCTCAAGCGATTGGATAATCAGCGAGTTGTCCTTGTGTCGCTCGCGGAAGAGCGCCAACTCCTCCTCTTTGGAGACATACTCCACCGCGCTAACCTCGGGCAAGAGCACCACCGACTCCTTAAGCGACAAAACGGCTTCCTCCGACGCATCGGGCAGGAAGGTGACGCTGATATCCACTTTGTCTTGAATGTTGTTGAGAGTTGAATCGAGAAAAGCGCTCCCCAAAAGAAGCGAACCAAGAACAAACAAGGTCACGGTTAGGGTTAACACCGAAGCCATTGAAACAACCGAACTGCGCCAAAAGTTATTGAAGCCGGATTTAATTACTCGTCGTAAGTTGATTAACAACATAATTTATTGATTATAAAACATAGCGGCCGCGTTTATCATCCCTCACCACTTGGCCGGCCTCCATCGTTAGCACCCGCTTCCCTAAATCGTCAATTACTCCCTTGTTGTGGGTGGTCAGGATAATGGTGGTGCCGATATCGTTAATCTTTTTGAAGATTTGGATAATTTCGTAAGTGTTGAGCGGGTCAAGGTTGCCGGTCGGCTCATCGGCAATCAACAAATCGGGTTGATTAACAATCGCTCGGCCAATAGCCACTCTTTGCCGTTCACCGCCCGAGAGCTCGTGCGGGAAGTGCCATAACTTGTCGCCCAGACCGACTAATTCTAAAACATAAGGCACATCGGAGGCAATCTCGTCGTCGGTCCGGCCGGCCGCCTCCATGGTAAAAGCGATGTTCTCAAACGCCGTTTTATTGGGTAATAGGCGGACGTCTTGGAAGACGCTACCGATTCGCCGTCTAAGGAGAGGCAACTCCCGCTTCCCGAGCTTATGGATGTCTGCCGATTCAAAGAAGACATTACCCGAGGTCGGCCGATCCTCACCGAGGATCATCCGCAAGAGCGTAGTCTTACCGGCGCCAGAATGACCAACCACCGAGACAAACTCACCCGGCTCCACCGTAAAAGTAACATCGGCCAAGCCAACCATCTCGCCGGGGTAGACTTTAGATACTTGATCGAAATAAATCATTTGAAATAGAGGTTAGAAATTAGAGGTTGGAAGTTAGAGATCTTGTTCGGCGGCAATAAATTCGTCGAGTTCACCATCGAGCACCTTCTCCGCCTCACGCTCTTCCACCCCGGTGCGGTGGTCCTTGACCAGCTTGTAAGGGTGGAGGACATAGGAGCGGATTTGATTGCCCCACTCTACCTCGGCCGTTTTGGAGATATACATCCCTTGAGTGGCGGCTTGGCGCTCTCGCTCACGGAAGCGATACAATTTGCCGGCCAAAATCTTGAGTGCTTGCTCTTTGTTTTGAGCCTGCGAACGCTCACTCTCGCCGGTGGCCGAAAGGTTGGTCGGCTTGTGGATAACTCGCACCGCCGTCTCCCGTTTGTTCACATTTTGTCCGCCGGGACCGCTTGATTTACTAAACTCAAACTCCAGTTCCTGCTCCGGAATCGCCAATTCGCGGACCGTCGGCAACTCGGGCACAATCTCCACCAAGACAAATGAGGTATGACGCAAATTCTTGGCGTTGAAGGGTGACAACCGAACGAGCCGGTGCACTCCCGACTCGTTCTTCAGTATACCATAAGCCCGGTCACCCTCAATCCGGACGGTGAGATTGCGATAACCACCATGGTCATTCTCGTTTTGGTGGATAACTTTCAGTCCCCAGCCCTGCCGCTCGGCATATTTGCGATACATCTCAAGGAGCATTTGGGCAAAATCCTCGGCATCGTCACCGCCGGCCCCGGCCAAAATAGTAAGGATGGCATGGTTTTTATCATATTTGCCTTGGCCGGCAATCTCGGCCTTGAGATCGGCGTGTTCCCGGACCAACTCTTGGGAGTGCGCTTTATCAGACCAAAAATCGGCCCGAGCCATCTCGGCTTCAATTTCGGCCAATCGCGCCTTGGAATCATCCATGAGCCACCTCCCAGGATTGAACTGGGGACCTACGCGTTACGAGTGCGTCGCTCTGCCAACTGAGCTAAGGTGGCGGTTATCTCGGAG
>Ga0210057_1003693_pt1 | contig 20938 bp, 20 predicted proteins | sample CryGeyCG2114_010_2_FD_183968 | JGI IMG/M metagenome (GOLD analysis project Ga0210057, IMG submission 183968) | Groundwater microbial communities from aquifer - Crystal Geyser CG10_big_fil_rev_8/21/14_0.10 (SPAdes) (version 2) | ecosystem: Environmental > Aquatic > Deep subsurface > Groundwater ...
TTGCAACAGCTGATACAACTACTAACTTTACAACTACAACAAAGGAACGGATAGTTGATGAATAGTTAATTAAAGAGATCTGAGAAAGGAGGTGCCGTCTGGCGCCTCCTTTTGCGTTTGGGGTGAGTCTTGGCTTATGATAGAGATAGTTTATGGTAAAGAGAATATATTTTGACTATGCGGCGACAACGCCGATGGATAAAAAAGTTGAGGAGGCAATGCGCCCCTATTTTTCTACAACCTTTGGAAATCCGGGAAGCTGGCACGGATTTGGGCAAGAGGCGAGCGCGGTAGTTTTTGAAGCGCGTCGAAAAATAGCGCAGAATCTAGGTGTGAATTACCGAGAGATTCTATTTACGGGATCAGCGACGGAAGCAAATAATTTAGCGCTACGCGGGTTAGTGAAGAGCGGGAAAGGGGCAAAGATTATTGTTTCGGCAATTGAGCACGAAAGCGTATTGGATACAGCTCGGGATCTAAAAAATTATGGAGCTGAAGTGGTGGTTGTTCCAGCGAACAAGACGGGGAAGATAGACATAAAGCAACTAGAGAGGGAAATAGATGAGAAAACTTTATTGATTTCCATCATGTACGCAAACAATGAAATGGGGGTTATCCAGGACATTAAGAAGATTGCGAAAATCGTGAAAGAAAAAAGAGGAGAGGGGAGGTATCCGCTTCTGCATACAGACGCAGTGCAGGCTTTTCAGTATTTGAGCTGTAGGCCGGAAGAGCTTGGGGTAGATCTGATGACGCTTTCTGCTCATAAACTTTACGGACCCAAAGGTGTTGGGATTTTATATAAAAAGAAAGGAGTAGAATTGAAACCAATCATCACCGGCGGAGGACAGGAAGATGGTTATCGATCGGGTACGGAAAACGTGGCCGGAATTGTTGGTGCGGCAAAAGCGATTGAGCTAGTGGGTAAAGCAAGAGGAAAAGAGACAAAAAGGATCGAGGCGTTGCGAGATTATTTTTGGAAAAATCTAAAAAATATTTTCCCCGGGGCCAGTCTGAATGGCCCTACGAATAGACTGGCCAATAATTTAAACTTTGCTTTGGATAAAATTTCCGCAGAAAGCGCGATAACCTTTTTGGATTTAAATGGGGTAGCGGTTTCGGCTGGTTCGGCCTGTTCGGCGCGTTCTTTAGAGATCAGTAAGGTGCTTTTGGCGATGGGGATTAGTGAGGGCAGAGCGAGGAATAGTTTGAGAATTAGTTTGGGCCGGAGCACCACGAAAAAAGAGGTTGATGGTGCTCTTAAAATTTTTAAGGAGATGAGGAAGAGATTGAAATAATTGGCACTAATGCAGAAATAATTTAAGATTAAGGTATGGCAGATATATTTTTATTTATTTTGATAATTGGATTTGGCATTTTGCTCGGGCGATATTTTGCCATGCTAAGAATTCAGAAAACAATTGCTAAATTTGAGAAGGAGCACCATCTTTATTTAGAAGGGAAGGCAAAGGTAGTTAGAAACTTTTCTCACAGTGGCGGTGGTATAAATGAATTAAATCAAAAAAGGGGAGAGGCGAAGGAGGTGCACCTGTCTCAGGTGATGGAGCTAGTTAGAGAGAAAGGGGATGTCCGAAACGACGACGTTGAGAAAATATTGGAGGTTTCCAATACCACCGCCCAAAGATATTTGGATGAGTTGGAGGAAAAGGGGCATCTTGAGCAAATTGGCCATATAGGCCGAGGCGTTTATTATAAGGAGGTTAAGTAAATAAATACTCCATACGGGTATGGAGTATTTATTTGCAGTATCCATGCGGGTTGGGGGGGGGGTGACAAAATGAAAACAGCGCGGTCCCGAGGAGGGATCCGCGCTGTTTAGAGTTTTAAAATAGAGGCAGTGGGAGTATGCTATTTAGGTATGCTAAAAAAGCATTATCCAAAAGCGACAAAATATTTAAAGCAGGCCATAAAGGAGAGCTCAAAACCGGTTTTGCTTCTGACGGTGATGGGCGTATTGATGGCTTTGGCTTCGGCAACTGTTCCATATTTTGTAGGAAGGTTTTTTGACGCGCTACTGGCACCGGAAAAAGCGGTGGAAATCGCCTCTGTTTTAATTCCACTTTTTGCACTTATTCTGGCGGGATGGGGAGTGGCGCAATTGATTAATAATTTGTTGGGTTGGCAGGTGCAAATAAGGGGAGATCGACTTGGGACCAGCTTGTCGGTGGCGTATCTAAGCAGGGTGGCAACACATTTAAACCGTTTGCCAATAGCTTTTCACACGCGGAGAAAATCGGGAAATATTGGTAAGTATTTAAATGATGGCGCAAACGGTATTGAGTCAATTGTGGCGCACATGGCGCCGAATTTACTGCCAGAGTTTTTAAGTGTGATTTTTGGCGTAGTAATTGCTCTTTGGGTGAATTGGTTTTTAGCTCTTGTCTTATTGTTGGGCTTGATAACATATTTGATTTTTTTGCCAAAGCTGATTGGGCAAGTAGCCGGCAAGCAAAGAGCCATGCGCAGTGCTTATGGCGAACTTTATTCGCAAGTGTATGAAGATTTGGGAAATATTTCTGAAATTAAACAGGCAACGGCGGAAAAACACGAGAGCGATGAACTGGCAAAGAAGGCCAGGCGCGCAAAAAGAGCCTGGTTTGGCCTTCATAGAATTTGGGAGAATGTGACCTTAACTCGCGGTTTGGTGGTGCTGGGGGTGCAACTGGCGATTTTTGTTTTTTCAATTTTTATGATTGGCGAAGGGCAGATGACAATCGGTGAGCTAATTATGTTCAACGCTTATGCCGGAATGTTCTATGGTCCCTTTATGCGTTTGGGCTATAACTGGCAAAACCTGGAAAACGGTTTGGGCGCTTTGGAAAAATCGGAGGCGATTATGCTGGAAAAGGAAGAGAGATATCATCCGGAGAATGCAATTGATTCAGGAGAGTTTGTTGGCAGTGTGAAGTTTGAGGGGGTGGAGTTTGAGTATGAGGCGAAAAACAAAGGAATTTTGCAGGGGATTAATTTTGAAGTTAAAGAAGGAGAGGTGGTGGCTTTGGTAGGAGAGTCTGGGGCGGGAAAGAGCACCATCATCGCCTTACTATCCGGATATTATCTTCCCAGAAAGGGGAGGGTTTTGATTGGTGGGGAGAATCTAAAGAAATACGATCTACACTATCTGCGTTCACAGATAGCCGTGGTGCCGCAGGAGGTGGTTTTGTTTAACGAGAGCATCGAACACAACATTCGCTATGGAAACTTTAAGGCCAAGGAAGAGCAAATTAAAGAGGCGGCAAAGAAAAGTCACGCGTATGATTTTATAGAGAAGTTTCCCAAGAGGTATAAGCAGATAGTGGGGGAACGGGGGATTCGTTTATCAGTTGGGCAAAAGCAGCGTATTGCAATTGCACGGGCGATTTTCCGCGATCCCAAGATTTTAATTTTAGATGAGCCAACCTCGGCTTTGGATGCGAAAAGCGAGAAGTTTATTCAAGCTTCTTTAGGGGAGCTGATGAAGGATAGGACGACTTTTATCATCGCCCACCGGCTTTCAACGGTGCGGAGGGCAGACAAGATCCTAGTGCTAAAAGAAGGGAAGATTGTGGAGGAGGGGAAGCACGAAGAGCTAATTAGGATCAAAGGGGGAGAGTATAGGCACCTATACGAACTGCAGATTGGGTTGAGGAATTAGAATATTTAAGGGGAGGCAAAGGAAAGTTTGTGCAACATTTTGCACATTTGCGTGTTGCTGGGTGTTTGTTTTAGTTGGTGTGTGTCTGTCATGCGATGGAATCCGCGATGACCAGTTTGATTGTCCCAAGATATCGACTTGTTTTTTCTTGATATTTGGGTTATTTTTATGCACGCGAAGAGGAATGGTATAATGTAAGCAATGAAAGACAATTTCGTTCTATATAGTTGGTATAGAGATTAACGACCCACGCACATGCTCGATGTCTGCCTAGCGGCAGGCAGGCGTGGCGGGGTGTACTAAAAATCAAAGATTTTTAACATGCAAAATAATTTCAACAAATTTACTATCAAAGCTCAGGAGGCATTGCAAGCGGCCCAAGAGCTAGCCTCAAAATCAAATCACGGGGAGTTTAAAGCAATCCACCTACTTTCCTCACTTTTAGACGATGAGCAATCTTTAGTGCGCCCGCTTTTAGCAAAAAGTGGAGTCGACCTAGACGATCTTTATGGAGAGGTGGAAAAAACTATTGAAGAGATGCCAAAGATTTTTTCTGGCACCAGTGTTGGGCAGATGTATCTGTCGCAAGAACTGATGGGGGTTTTAGAAAAGGCAGCAAAAATTGCTATTACTCAGAAAGATGAATTTATTTCTTGTGAACATTTATTGCTAGGTATTTTAGAAAGTCGTTCACCAGCGAAAACAATTTTGGAAAGAGCTGGCTTAAAGCGAGAAATAGCATTCAAGACTTTAGCAGCCCTAAGAGGTAGTGCGCGAATTACGGACGAAACTCCGGAGACAAAGTTCCAAGTTTTAGAAAAATATTCGGTAAATCTAACTGAACAAGCAAAGGCGGGAAAGCTTGATCCGGTTATTGGACGCGAGGAAGAGCTACGGAGAGTTATTCAGATTTTATCTCGCCGAACAAAAAACAATCCAGTCTTAATTGGCGAGCCGGGGGTAGGAAAGACGGCGATCGTGGAGGGGTTGGCCCAAAAAATTATTGCTGGCGATGTACCAGAGACTTTAAAAGGAAAGGAAATTATTATGTTGGATTTGGGATCTTTAATTGCGGGGACAAAATTTAGAGGAGAGTTCGAAGACCGACTAAAGGCCTTTATGAGGGAAATCCAGAATTCTGCTGGGAAGCTCTTGCTCTTTATTGACGAGATTCACACCTTGGTTGGTGCGGGAGCGGCAGAGGGTGCAATTGATGCTTCGAATCTACTTAAACCAGCACTCGCAAGAGGGGAGTTGCACGCAATTGGAGCAACTACGTTAAAGGAATATCAAAAGTATATTGAAAAAGATGCGGCTTTAGAGCGACGTTTTCAACCAGTGTTTGTCGAAGAGCCAAATCTAGAGGACAGTATCGCTATTTTGCGTGGATTAAAAGAGCGCTATGAAGTCCACCATGGGTTGAGGATTAGTGATGACGCGATTATCGCTGCAGTAAACTTATCGGCTCGATACATCACTGACCGATTTTTGCCAGACAAAGCAGTTGATTTAATTGATGAAGCATCTGCGGCGGTGAAGATGGAGACAGAGAGCACTCCCCAGGAGATCGATAAGGTGCGCCGCGAGATTACTCGGCTAGAAATTGAAAGAAAAGCCCTAGAGTCAGAGGTGAAGCCAACTAGCTCTAGAAAAGCGGTTAAGTCTAAGACGAAGGCAAAAAGCGTAAAACAGAGTACAAACGAGAAGCGTTTAAAAGAAATAGAAAAGGAGCTAGGTGCTTTAAAGAAGAAGAATGACGCACTTTCTGGAAAGTGGCACGGGGAGATGATGACCTTTGAGAACTTTCACAACCTTCGTAAAAGAATTGATGACTTAAAACAAGAAGCGGAAGTAGCGGAGCGAGAGGGGGACTTGGAGCGAGTGGCGCAAATTTTGTATGGAGAGTTGCCACAGGCCGAGAAAGAATATGCCGCTTTTGAGAAAAAATATATTGAGCAAAATAAAAACTTAGCCAAGGGCGAGACTTTTGTTAAAGAAGTTGTGGATGAAGAAGACGTTGCTTCGGTGGTGGCCCGATGGACGGGTATTCCGATCAACCGGATGCTCGAATCGGAGAGCAACAAGATGCAAAGGATTGAAGAGCATCTTAATAAGCGAGTAGTCGGACAGGACCAAGCGTCAGAGGCCGTAGCAAATGCTTTGCGCCGAGCAAGGGCGGGGCTTTCGGATGAAAATCAGCCATTGGGAAGCTTTATGTTTTTGGGTCCAACCGGAGTGGGCAAGACCGAGCTAGCGAAGAGTCTGGCCGAATTTATGTTTAATGATGAGCGGTCTATGGTGCGTGTGGATATGAGTGAATATATGGAGAAGCACGCCATTTCAAAAATGATTGGTTCACCCCCAGGATATATTGGCCATGAAGAGGGGGGTCAGCTGACGGAGATTGTTCGGCATCGTCCATACAGCTTGATTCTTTTTGACGAAATTGAAAAAGCTCATCCAGAAGTGTTTAATTTGTTGCTACAGATTTTAGATGACGGAAGATTGACTGATGCACGAGGTAAGACGGTAAACTTCAAAAACACAATCATCATAATGACTTCAAATGTTGGAAGCCACTACTTCCAGCAAATGAATGAATTGGGTTTTAGTTCTGAAGCGAGAAAGAGAATTGAAGCAAAAGAAGAAGATTTTAAAGAAAAGGTGCGCGGATCATTGAAGCAACAATTCAAACCAGAGTTTTTGAACCGAATTGATGAAATCATCATTTTCAATTCTTTGAAGCGGGAAGAGATTGAGGAAATTGTTAAATTGCAACTAGAAAAATTATCTAAGCGATTAGCGGTGCGTGATATCAAGATTGAGGTTGAGCCATCAATGGCAAAATACATCGCTCAACACGGCTACGATCCAGATTTTGGAGCGCGACCAATTAAGAGAATGATTCAAAAAACCATCTTAGATAAATTGGCGGAAAAAATTATTCGAGGGGATGTAAAAGATGGAGACAAGGTGAAAGTGGGGCACAGGGGCAAGCAGGCGGTGTTGACGGTAAAGTAAGGGAGGATTAAAGAGTAGCGCTTATCCTCGGCTTCACTGCAAAGAGCAATGCTCAGCCGAAGAAAAGCGCTACTCTTTTTTTTGTTGGGAATGAAGAGGGGGAAAAGGCAAGAGAAAGGGGAAGGTAACCAGCTACTGTCTTTTATTGGTTTCGCTGCAAAGAGCAATGCTCAACCAACAAAAGCCACGAGCTGGTTTTTTGGTTGGAATGAAGGCACTGCAAAGAGCAATGCTCAGCCGAAGAAAAGCGCTACTCTTTTTTTTGTTGGGAATGAAGAGGGGGAAAAGGCAAGAGAAAGGGGAAGGTAACCAGCTACTGTCTTTTATTGGTTTCGCTGCAAAGAGCAATGCTCAACCAACAAAAGCCACGAGCTGGTTTTTTGGTTGGAATGAAGGCACTGCAAAGAGCAATGCTCAGCCGAAGAAAATAAGTAGAAGCTTTTGAAAATATTTAAACCCCGCCGAGTGGCGGGGTCTTAGGTTGCGAGTTTGGCTTCGAAGACCTGCTGGAAGAGCACGAGGGCCTGCTCGGGGGAGCAGGTGATTCCGTAAAGTCCGGCAAAGGCCCAGATTGCCTTGTCGACATTGAGAAGACCGGTCAGGTCGCTATCGGAAAAGTTGGATCCAGAGAAGTCGATGCCTTCACAATCAAGCCCGTCCAGTTCGCCATTTTTTAGCTTACTGAGATCGACGTGATCGAGGGGGAGTATCGTCTTCGGATTATCTTCGCGCCACTTCTTGAGCTTTTGGTTGAACTCTTCTACGCTACGCAGAAGTAGGGCAAGCCATCCGGCTTTGCTGTGACCACGGTCTCCTTCTTTAGAAGGATGACGCCGGCCATCAAAGATTGACATGGGCTAATCCTCCTATGGGTGCTAGGTAGAGTATTGCCGGTATATTCTAACCAGTCAATATCCCCATACGACTCGCGCCAAGATTAGCTTGGCTCGCAACGGGGCAGGCTTGTCTTGTCTAGTTGTTGGCAGAGCTGGTGGGGTTTCCTGTGTACTCTGGCCAATTGATGTCTGGCCTTAATAGGTCGGCTTGGGCCTTGAGCTGAGTGTAGCGTTCTTCGTCATTTTGTAGATTGGCAACTTTCATTAGTACGTCGATAAATTCTATTCTGGTTGGGAATTGTTCGACGACGTCTTCATATAGCTTCTTCCCGCGAAGAAGATAGTCATCTATTCCGAAGGTGCTGCCTGCGCGAAGGTTTGCGGCACCGTTTAGATAAGTGGTGCGAGTGCCGGGGAGAATGGATAGATATTTGTCGTGGTATTCGTTGGCGGTATCGAGGACTAGCCGAAGGGTGGCTTCATCTACTTGACCCCCGTTTTGGGCAATTCCGTCTTGGAGTTCGAGTGCAAAAGACTGAAGGTTAGTAACGGACTCGGGATCGCCGACTGGAGAGTCGAATTCAATTGCTTTTATGTTGGCGGTCACCTTTTCTAGAATGGAGCGTTCGAGGATTGCCTGCGTAATCAGGATATTTTTTCGGTAGGGCAGGTAGATTGTTGAGTAGATTGAGAAAAGAATGCCAGCTAAGACCAACCCGCCAAAAACAAAATTTAGAGAATCGCTGCGATAAGATTCTCGGTCGAAATCCATCGACATCAACAAGGTGACGCCGATGGCGGCAAAGAGAAGGCCGAAGAGAGAGGGGATGTAGACAATAAAGAAGTTGATGGCCAAGAGCGCAATCAATCCTGCCAGCACGATCTTTTGGCCTTTGGAGATTTTTATATCTTCTCCTTTTTCAAGGTGAGGGTAGGCATTTATGTAGGCGAGGACAAGATACAGATTTAGGTAGATTACCAGGACATCGAAAAGGAAAAACCCTTGAATTAAGTAAGCGACGAGGAGACCCAAAAGGATTGACCAAAAAACACCGCGTTTGTGCTGCTTTGCTAGCGCGCGGAAGGCGAAAAAGATTGTGGCTAGATGGGCAAGTAAGAGGAATATTCCACCGCTGATCCAATATTCTAGGAAAACATTATGGGTGCGATCAAAGTATGATTCATGCCCCAAGTGATTCGGGTTGTAGTATTTGTCGAATGGGTAGCCATAATTTTCTGCTCCCCAACCAACCCAGGGGCGCTCCATGGCGGCGGCTAGGCCTGAGCTCCAAGTCCAAAGGCGGGGTTGGATGCCCCTTACAGCTTGTTGATAGTCGAGATAGCGATCGGGAATGGGTAGCTTAGACCAATTCTCACTATTGCGAGTAATAAATGCGAAACTAGCTAGTAAAATCAAAATAAGCAAAACGGCTAAGATGATACGTTTGGCTCGTGTGGAGCGGGTGGGCACAAAAAGATTAGATATCAGTATAGTTAGCAGTCCGAGAATTAGACCGAAAAATGCGCCCCGAGTACCAGTTTGGAAAAAGATGGTTAGGGAAAAGAAAATTCCCAGAGAAAGGACGATTTGAGTAATCTGAGATTTGGAGCGTAGGATAAAATAACCCAAGAGAGATATAGTAAAAAGAAGGTTGGCGGCTAGATATGAGGCATTGCCCAGTGTTCCGGAAGCGCGATCTCCGGTGGTAATTATTTCGATATGTTCTGGGCGGGGGAAGGCAGGAATTTGGGTGAGTCCGTAGAAAGCGGCGCCCAGTCCGCTAAAAATTGCGACTAGGAATAAAGATTGGAAATCTTTTTTAGTTCGAAATAAGGTAGTGAGTAAGACGAAGAATAGAAAATAGTGGAGTACCTGCCAAGCTCCTTCACCTCGCTCGTAGTTAGACCAAAAAGCTAAGTCTGGATTAGTGGAGAAAATTGAGCCAACTATAAACAACAAAGCTACAAGCCCAAGGCAGATAACTATCGGTTTTTTAAACCTTAGCCAAAACTCTCTAAGCTCAGTTTTTACATCTTTGCTAAATAGTAGGTGGAGAAGATAAAGCAAAAGAGCTATTTCAATTAAAAGTCGGAAAGTTAAAGCTTTGCCGCTGATAAATGGAAAGTATAGGGTGCGGTTGATTAGAAGGGGGGTGACCAAGGCTAACCCTGTAAATATTTTGGATAAGCTTTTTAGCATTCTTTGAATTATAGCTCAATCAAATATTAATTCTACATCTATCCTTATTGTCTCAATTGAGATGCTATACTAAAATAAGTAAACGATTTTAAATTTTTCGGATGGCCAAGGATAAAAGTATTGAAAAAATAGCAGTTAACAAAAATGATGAACCGACAGCAATTGCTGAACGGCTAATTGACAGTGACGCCGACTCCATCATTCTTTCGATCCCGAAGTTCTCTAAGTTTGCTGAGTCAGTCAGTAATTTTAAACTCTTAAAAAGAGAAAGCGACATTTTAGATAAAGAAGTAATTGTTGAAACCGTTGATGAGGATGCGCTGGCGTTGGCCAAGGAGAGTGGGCTTGAAGCACACAATCCTTTCTTTGGAAGGATGAAGGGTGGCCAACAGATTTCTGATATTCGGACTAAGGCGACAAAAGAACAAGAGGCCGAAGAAGAGCCTAAGCCGAAAAAGAAAAAAGCAACGAAAGCCAAAAAGAAGCCAGAGGTTGAGGAGGCGGAGTCGGAAGCAGAAGAGGAGGTTGAGGAGGAGGAAACTCCGGAGGCCAAAGAAGAAGGAAGAATGGTGGAAATTAAATTGGGTAGAACAGGGATGGGCGTAGTGAGCGATGTTTTGATTAACGACAAACCAGTAGCTCCAACTCCACCACCAGCTGAGCCAGAGCCCGGACTTATTCAAGACATTCCGACCCCTCGGGCAACTGGAAGAATTTCTATTAATCCAGTGAACTCAGGAATTGTTCTCCCCGAGGAGGAGGCGACAGCGGCGGTTTCTCCTTATTCGCCGTCACCGGAGCCAGAAAGATTAGAAGATCATCACCCAGAAAACATTTTTAAACATCTTGGCAGTGATGAGGGTATTAAGGTTTTTGAAAAAATAAAGAAATATAAAGGTGGGGGCAAGCTGCATATTGGTGGGAAGAAAAGGAAACTAATTTTGGTTGGAGTTGTTATCTTGCTGGTGCTTATTCCATATCTGGCGTTGGCGGTTTTACCAAAAGCAGAGATCTTGGTGGAAACAGGGAAAACCCCATGGGATTATTCCGGTACCGTTGCCGCGCTTAGCTCCGCGACTCAAATTAGTGCGGAAAATACCACCATCCCTGGACAAATATTTACGCAGACTACCAACCTAACCCTAAGATTTGATGCTAATGGACGAGAAACAATTGAAAGAAAGGCGACAGGGCAGATAGAGATAATCAATGCGCATAGCTCGGAGTCCCAGCCACTAGTTGCGACGACTCGTTTTGAGACTCCGGACGGAAAAATTTTTAGAATAACTGAGGGGGTGACAGTACCGGGAGCTGAAGTGAAGGACGGGAAGATTATACCCTCCTCTATTACTGCAAACATCGTGGCGGATAAACCCGGACAAGAATACAATTTAGCTTCGGTGGAAAAGCTAACCGTTCCTGGGTTTAAGGGCGATCCAAAATTTAGTTCGTTTTATGGAAAAATAACAACGCCGACTGAAGGCGGTTTCGTCGGGGAGGCAAAAGTGGCAACTGAAGAGGATGTAGATAAAGCCGTTCAAGAAGCTAAAATAAAAATACAAGAATCTTCGAAGGCTTTAATGATGAGTAAGATCCCAGAAGGCTTTAAGGTATTAGACGGAGCGAGCGAATTTGAAATTAAAGATCAAACGGTTAACCGGGAGGCTGATGCGGAAGGAAAATTCTCCGTATTTAGCGAAGCGCAGATCAGCCAGTTCGCCTTTAAGGAAGATCAATTGGAAGCAATGCTAGCGGAAAAGGCCTTGGTTAACTTCCCTGGCGGCAATCAGGTTGATAGCAAGAAGATTGAGTTTGGTGCAGTTAAGCCAAACTTTGAAGACAAGATTTTGAGAGTGGAAGTTTCCTACAAGTCACAAATCGAGAAAATTATTGATGCGAGCAAGCTCAAAGAGAGTGTATTGGGTAAAAAAGAGGCGGCTTTGCAAGAAACCCTATCTGCAGTTGAGGGCGTGAAAAGAGCAGAGGTTTCCCTGTGGCCATTCTGGGTCAAGACTGTTCCGTCCAACGGTGATAAGGTGAAATTGGAGATTGATTAGAAATGGGCTTGACTTTTAAGAAGATCTTTTGCTATTCTTTATCCGATCACTGCAGTGGCAGTGGTTGTCTTTTTTTCATTATCTATTAAATGTCTGAAAAGCAGGATACTAAAGCTGTAAACCAAGAAAAGGGAATCGTTGAAGAAGCACTTCCAGGCGGAGTGTTTAAGCTTAAAATGGAAGACGGTCGCTTGGCGCGAGGCTACTTGTCCGGAAAGATGCGAAAATTTCGCATTAAGATTGTTCCGGGAGATGAGGTCCTAATAGATTTCAGTCTTTATGATAGAGAGAAGGGGAGAATAACTAGAAGACTATAATGAAGGTACAATCTTCAATAAAAAAGAGGTCAAAAGATGATAAGATCGTCCGCAGAAAAGGGCGACTTTATCGTATTAATAAAAAAAATCCGAGGCATAAAGCCCGACAAGGTTAAATCATGCGAGTAGCTGGTATCAACATTCCCGACGATAAACAAGTGCAAATTGCACTTACTTATGTTTATGGAGTGGGCTCTACTAGGGCCAAGAAGATTTTAAAAGAAGCCGGAATCGATTTTATTAAGCGAGCAAAAGATTTAGATCAGGCTGAAGTAAATAAGATAAAAGAGATAATCGATCGTGATTACAAAATTGAAGGTGAGTTGCGCCAGGTGATTAAGCAAAATATTGGAATGCTTAAGGAGATGGGAGCGTATAGAGGAACTCGACACATGCGTGGTTTGCCAGCAAGAGGTCAAAGAACAAAAACTAACAATCGAACCGTTCGCGGCAATACGAGAAAGACTGCTGGTAGCGGTAAGAGAAAGGTAGAACTCAAATAGTATGGGAAAGAAGAAGATTGGAGAACAAGATACAAACGAAGCTTTAGCCGAGGCCTCAAAGATTGAGAGCCAGGTTAGCGCCGCCGCTGGCCAGAGTGTTAAAAAGAAGACTGCCTCTGGTAAGGTTTATGTCCGCTCAAGTTACAACAACACTATCGTTACTGTGACCGACGAGAAGGGAAAGGTTCTTTTCTGGTCTTCTGCCGGATCAATCGGGTTTACTGGACCAAAGAAGGCAACTCCTTTTGCCGCATCCAAAATCGTTGCTGCTTTAACTGAGAAGATGAAAAAAGCTGGAATGAGCGAAATTGAGATAATTGTTAGCGGAGTTGGTGGAGGAAGAGACTCCTCTGTTCGTTCTTTCGCTAACCAAGGATTTACAATTCGAGCAATTAAAGACGTAACTCCAATTCCGCACAACGGTCCAAAACCAAGGAAAACTCGAAGAGTATAGATTTATGGGATTTAATACAAAAGAAAAACAAGAAAGAGCATTAGGCGAAAAACTAAACCTCAAACCAATTAGGAGTTTTAGTGAAAAGTCTGCATCAACTCGACGACCATATCGCCCGGGAGTGCATGGACAGGCTCGCCGACGCCTGACTGAGTACGGAAAGCAATTGGCTGAAAAGCAAAAATTTCGAGTTAGTTATGGTTTGCGAGAGTCGCAAATGAGGAATTACTTCTTGAAAGCTAAAAATAGCCACGAAGCAACCGGTCAAGCCTTTATGAGTTTGTTGGAGAGAAGGCTAGACAACGTTGTTTATCGACTAGGCCTAGCAGGCAGCCGATCAGTTGCTCGCCAATTGGTAGGACACGGACACATTGTGGTAAATGGCCGAAAGAGTGCTACGCCATCAAGGCAGGTTAAAAAAGGTGACGTTATTGCAATTCGAGAACAATCTCAAAATAGTCCGATGTTTGCTGAGCTAGAAAAGACTTTGTCTCAACACGAAACACCGTATTGGTTAAAAATGGATCCAAAGAAAAGAGAGGGGATAGTTTCTTCTGCGCCAAAGGATTTAGACATTCCTTTTGACATCTCTCTAGTTGTGGATTATTATTCCAAAACAGTCAAGTAGAAAATAGCGGTTAAAATAATTAAATTCCAATACCATGGATCACATTCACCTAGGACAACATTTAAAAGTAAAGACCGTTTCTGAGGAAGACACTAAAGGAGTGTTTGAAATCGAGGGTCTTTATGCTGGATACGGAATTACTATCGGCAATGCTCTTCGCCGAGTTTTGCTATCATCTCTTTCTGGAGCAGCTATAACCCAAGTAAAGATTAAGGGAGTGGGTCACGAATTTACCACCATCGAGGGAGTATTGGAAGATGTCGTAGAGATTCTTTTAAATCTAAAAAAGATTCGATTTGATTTTGCAGTCAGCTATTCTGATTACGAAACCCCAGAGATTCTTACTTTAAAGAAAAAAGGAGAAGGGGAGGTGACCGCTGGAGACATCAAGGAAAGCAGCTTGGTCCGCGTTATCAATAAAGATCAAAAAATCGCGACCATCACTCAAAAAGGAGTTGAGCTGGAAATGGAGCTGACCATAGAGAAGGGATTGGGTTATGCCCCAGTCGAATCATTTAAGTCTGACACCTTACCGGTTGGGGTTATCCAAATTGATGCAATCTTCTCACCAATTGCCAAGGTTAATTCCGTGGTGGAGAACATGCGCGTCGGTGATAGGACCGACTTTAATCGAGTGCGATTTACGATTGAAACCGACGGGACGATTAAGCCCTCCGTGGCTCTTGGTAAAGCAGCAAAGATTCTAAAGCAACAATTCAGCAAAGTCTTGGATGGATTGGATATGAATGACGACGATGTTGAAGCTGGAGAAGAGAAGAAAGAAAAGAAAGCAACTAAGAAGAAAGCAAAAAAATAGATTATGCGTAAATTTGGTAGAAAAAAAGGTCCAAGGAAGCTTTTCGTTCAAGGTCTTGCAAGCAATTTAATCATGCGCGAAAAGATCACTACTACTACTGCTAGAGCCAAGGAGATTCGTCCGGTGGTGGAGAAGATGGTTACCATGGCTAGAAAGGGTGATTTAGCGAGCTTCCGCAACTTAATGAAAAAACTACCAAAGAAGTCGGCCGAGAAGTTGTATTACGACATTGCCCCAAAGTATAAGAGCCGAAAAGGGGGATATCTAAGAATTACCAAAACCGGAAAATTGCGAAAGCGAGATGCTTCTGAGCAATCAGTAATTGAATTTGTATAATATGGAGGCTAAAGAAATAAAAAAAGTTAATAAGGATTCTAAGGAGTTTGTTTTCGATGCTAGCGAGTATATTTTAGGCCGTTTAGCAACCGAGATATCAATTATCCTTCAAGGTAAGCACGAAGCAAGCTATGAACCACGACTAGCTGGAAGTGATCGGGTTTTGGTAAAAAATGCTGGAAAGATCAAGGTGACCGGAAGAAAAATGAAAGAAAAAATGTATCACCGATCTAGTCAGCGACCCGGACATCTACGTTCAGAGACGTTGGAAGAGCTTTTGGAAAAGCAACCAACCGAGGCGTTGCGCCGAGCAGTTTACAACATGTTGCCAAAAAATAGATTGCGACAAAAAAGAATGAATAGATTAACTATCGAAGCATAATATGGCTACAACGAAAGAAAAAAAATATATTGAGGGAATCGGTGGACGAAAGAGTGCGACAGCACGAGTTCGTATCACACCCGGAGAAAAGGGGATAAAAATTAATGATGTTGACTACAAAAAGTACTTTCCTCTAGTTCGACAGCAGATCGCTGTTACCGCTCCCTTGAAGCTTACTGAAACTAGCGACGAATTTGGAATTAGTGTGCACGTTAAGGGCAGTGGCCTTAGCGGTCAGGCTGGCGCAGTGCGACACGGAATTGCTAGAGCTCTGGTGAAATGGAACGAGGAGCTAAGGAAGAAGCTAAAGAAGGAAGGATTTCTTACTAGAGACTCAAGAATGGTAGAAAGAAAGAAATACGGACTAAGAAAGGCACGAAGACGACCACAGTGGTCTAAGAGATAGATTTAATTACCCTGAGCTTGTCGAAGGGGTGGTCTAAGCGATAAATAAAAAAACTCTCCATGCGGGTATGGAGCGTTTTTTTATTTACTAGATGCGGCGGTCAACTCACAAACTTCTACTCTTTCGCTGACGCAAAGAGCTAGTGCTTCAAGAGTAGAAGTTTGTGAGTCTCTCTTTCTACTCTTTCGCTGACGCAAAGAGCTAGTGCTTCAAGAGTAGAAGTTTGTGAGTCTCTCTTTCTACTCTTTCGCTGACGCAAAGAGCTAGTGCTTCAAGAGTAGAAGTTTGTGAGTCTCTCTTTCTACTCTTTCGCTGACGCAAAGAGCTAGTGCTTCAAGAGTAGAAGTTCTCGAATGCATGCACCTCGCGACCGAAAAATTAATTATATAATAAATTATATAATTTATTATATAATTAATTTCCTTGCTTCTTATCAGTAAATTAGATATTCTAATTCGCGTATGAGAATCTTAGCTATAGAGACAAGTTGTGACGATACGGCGCTGAGTGTGGTGCGCTGTGAGGGGGGATTAGAAGGCCCTCATTTTGTGATTGAACAGAATGTGGTTTCTTCGCAGATAGAAGTTCATCGTCCTTTTGGTGGGGTGGTGCCGAGTCTAGCTAAACGCGAGCATGTCAAAAATTTGCCTGTTTTGACGGAGCAAATTTTTGAAGAATCAAGAATCAAGAATCAAGAATCAGGGAAGGAGGGCAAAATAATTGGCGATATTGATGCCATTGCAGTTACGGTTGGTCCGGGGTTGGCGCCAGCATTGTGGGCGGGGATTGAGTTCGCGAAGGACTTAGCTAAAAAGTTAGACAAACCGTTGTGGGGGGCTAATCATCTATTGGGTCATATCTACAGCGTTTATCTTCCTCAAGAAATTGGGAAGGTGGAGCAGAGAGAAATTAAGTTTCCGGCAGTTGCCTTGCTGGTCAGCGGAGGACACACAATCTTGGCTCGGATGGATGCTTTAGATAAAATCGAAAAGCTGGGAGAGACAAAAGACGATGCGGTGGGGGAGGCATTTGATAAGGTGGCAAAAATGTTGGGGTTGCCATATCCGGGCGGACCAGAAATTCAAAAAATATCTGAAGCGGGAGACGCTCAAGCAATTGATTTTCCTCGCCCAATGATTGGTTCGGGAGACTTTAACTTTAGTTTTTCTGGCCTAAAGACAGCAGTTTTATATTACCTCCGTAAACAGGAGCTAAAAGCTAACAGCTACAAGCTAAAAGCTGACACTGCTGCCAGTTTTCAAAATGCGGCGATTGATATTTTAGTAAAAAAGACTAGAGGGGCAATCGAGGAATCTGGTGCCCAGTCGCTTATATTGGGAGGTGGGGTGGCGGCAAATAAACTATTGCGAGAGGAGTTGACTCGAATGAGTGAAGAGGTCGGGGTGAATTTCTACACCCCCTCAGCCTTTGTGCACAATACGGATAATGCGGCGATGATTGCGGTGGCGGCCTATATTGATTATCTGCGAGGGGTGAAGTATGCGCCAGAGGCCCAACCAAATTTGAATTTGTAAGCCAAGCCGAAAACAGGTAGGATAATCCTTATGGAACTGGATAAGAAGTTCGATTTTAAAGATAGAGAAAAAGAGATATATAGCCGCTGGGAGCAGTCGGGCTTCTTTAATCCCGACAAGCTAAAAGCTAAAAGCTCTAAGCTAGAAGCTGATCGTTTTTCTATGGTTCTTCCGCCTCCCAATGCCACCGGCACTTTACACTTGGGGCACGCGGTAATGCTGGTAGTGCAGGATATTTTAGCGCGGTTTAATCGACTGATTGGAAAGAAAGTGCTTTGGCTTCCGGGCACCGACCATGCGGGAATTGCTACTGCGGAGAAGGTGGAGAAATTAATTTACAAAAAGGAGAAGAAAACTCGACACGATTTAGGTAGGGAGGAATTTTTAAATAGAGTTGATGAATTTGTTGAAGACAGTCGAGATGTTATTCGCAAGCAGGTTAGAGCAATGGGGGCGTCTTTAGACTGGGATAGAGAATCTTTTACCTTAGATGACAAGAGAAGCCGGGCGGTGAATGAAGCCTTTAAACGAATGTATGATGCAGGCCTAATTTATAGAGGAAATAGAATTGTGAATTGGGATCCGAAAATGCAGACTACAGTTTCGGATGATGAAATTGAATGGGAAGACGGAGTGGATCCATTTTATTACATCAAATATGGACCATTCGTAATTGCCACTGCTAGGCCGGAAACAAAGTTTGGCGACAAATACGTGGTAATGCACCCAGAAGATAAAAGGTATGCAGAGTATAAGGATGGGCAGGAAATAGAGCTAGAGTGGATTAACGGGCCGATTAAGGCCACGGTAATTAAAGACAAGGCGATCGATATGGAGTTTGGCACAGGGGTTATGACTATTACGCCTTGGCACGACAATACCGACTTTGATATTGCGCTTAGGCATGATTTAGATAAGGAGCAAATTATCGATCTTAATGGAAAGCTTTTGCCGGTTGCGGGAGAATTTGCTGGAATGCACATTTCGAAGGCGCGACCCTTAATTGTTGAAAAGCTAAAGGAAAAGGGGCTTTTAGAAAAAGTTGATGAAAAATATTCTCACCGAGTAGCCAAGAATAGCCGAGGTGGGGGAATGATTGAGCCGCAGATTTTGGATCAGTGGTTTGTTGATGTAAATAAGAAATTTGAATTTAAGAAGGCGGATTTTTCCACCGATTCCTTAGAGATTAAAGATGGAAAAGAGCTAACCTTAAAGGAGCTAATGCAAAGAGCGGTGCGAGAAGGGAAAATAAAGTTTTTACCAGAAAGGTTTGAAAAAATATATTTCCACTGGATCGATAATTTGCGAGATTGGTGTATTTCTCGCCAGCTTTGGTATGGGCACAGAATTCCTGTTTTTTACTGTAGTAAAAAACAGGAATTCCAGAATCATGAATCTGGAATTATGAATTATGAAGAAAAGGCTGTTGTAGAAACGGTAAAGCCAAAGGAATGCCCGGTTTGTGGGGAGTGTGAGATGCGCCAAGACCAAGACACTCTTGATACTTGGTTTAGCTCTGGGCTTTGGACTTTTTCAACTTTGGGCTGGCCGGAGGAGACAGAAGACTTGAAGCTGTATCATCCCACTGATGTTTTAGAGACTGCTCCAGATATTATCTTTTTCTGGGTAGCAAGGATGATTTTAATGAGTGGATTTTTAATCGGAGATATTCCTTTTAAAAACGTGTATTTCCATGGTCTCTTACGTGACAAAGAAGGCAAGAAGATGAGTAAATCAGCAAATAACGGCGTAGATCCGATTCAGGTGATTGAGCAATACGGTGCCGATGCTTTAAGGATGTCACTAATTGTTGGAAATGCTGCGGGAAGTGATTTGGTGGTTTCCGACGATAAGTTTAGAGCCTATCGAAACTTTGTTACTAAGGTTTGGAATGCGACGCGCTTTGTGTTGATGAATTATGATGATAGCCTTGAAGAAGGAGAGTTAATCGAGGAGGACAGAAAGATTTTAGATGAGTTTAGGGTGGCTAAAGATGGGATTAAGGAGCATGTTAAAAACTTCCGTTTGCATTTAGCCGCTGAGGAGGCTTATCACTATTTCTGGCACACATTCGCCGACAAGATAATTGAGGATTTAAAACCAAGGCTAAAAGAAGGTGGAGAAAATAGAGAATCTGCACAGACTTTGATTATGACCTTGCTGAAAGAGCAGTTGGTGATGTTGCATCCATTTATGCCTTTTGTAACCGAGGAGTTGTATCAACAGTTGCCGCTAAAAGACAAAAAAGGGTTTTTAATGATTGAGAGTTGGAATTAGTTACGCCTTTTAACTTTCACCTTTTACCTTTAAAATTAAGAGGTGAGTATTTTTTCAATTCTTTTACTAGGACTTTTACCGAGCCTGATTTGGCTGGTGTTTTATCTGAAGGAAGATAAAGAAAATCCGGAGCCATTACCAATGGTTTTTTATGCTTTCGTGATTGGTGGTTTGGTGACCTTCTTTGCTCTGGTGTTTCAGTTTGGGGTTAGGGAATATTTATTATTCTTCTTAAGCCCCAACAACCCATTTGAGATTTTGGTTTTTTCCGGGATTGAGGAGATATTAAAATTTGCTGCAGTGTGGTGGTTTATTGTTCCAAAGAAATCTTTTAACGAGCCGCTGGACGCAATGGTGTATATGGTGATTGTGGCTCTTGGATTTGCGGCGGTAGAAAACATTACCTCCCTAGGAAACTCGACCAATGGCTTAGTGAGCGGTGTGGCCTCACTAGCGGCATTCGAGGTTTTGTCCCTGAGGTTTGTTGGCGCAACCCTTTTGCACAGCTTAGCGTCGGCTATCGTTGGTTATCATTGGGGGCACGCAATGGTGCACAAAACGCGCTCGGTAAAAAAGGGGGTTGTGATTGGTCTAGTAATTGCAATATTGTTGCACGGAGCATTTAACTATCTTATACTGTTAACAGGTCCGCTAACTTGGGTCTTAAGTTTCATCCTATTTGTTGGATTTTTCGTAATGGCGGACTTTGAGAGGCTCCACGACGAAGAGGATGGAGCACAAAAAGCTTTAGAATTTTAGAAATTTGCTATGACTGAATTACAACCACAAGAGGATATAATACAAGAGAACGAAGAATTAAGCTTTGGCCAAAGCGATGACCTTGGAGAAGAGAGGGAGGGCCAATTAGCCATAGACGTTTACCAGACTCCAGAGGAGATTGTTGTTGAATCGCCAATTGCGGCAGTCGACAGCGATGATCTAGAGATCAATATAACTAGCGAGTCGGTTTCGATTAAGGGGTCTCGGGCGAGGCAGAGCAAAGCAGAGGACGAGGACTACTTTTACCAGGAGTGCTATTGGGGAAAGTTTTCTCGCTCTATCATCCTTCCTCAGGAGATCGATCCAGAGCGCTCCGAAGCAAGAATTGCTAATGGCGTGCTGATGATCACGATGCCTAAGCTAAAGAAGCAGAAGCAGAGGAGGTTGAAGGTTAGAATTGACTAGGGGGCACGAGAAAAGAGAGGAAAGTAGCAGAACATGGGAAAATCGATGATTGGGGCGGCTCAAAGGCCGCCTTTTTTTTGGCCAAAATAGGTCAATTTTGGGCTATTTTTGACCTTTTGGATAGTAGGTGGAATAGTCCCAATCTCCTTCAAAGGCCCATAAATACTAAGCTTCCGGCAATTTGACAAGACTTTTTGCCCTATGTCCAGGTTCTGATACATATGATACACCCTTAAGTTTGTAATACGATCACATTTTTAGTCGGCAATCCATTCGTTTTGAGCCTCAAAGAATATTCATTGGGCGTCATTTGCCCCAGGGCTTCGTGC
>Ga0210057_1003694_pt1 | contig 20936 bp, 18 predicted proteins | sample CryGeyCG2114_010_2_FD_183968 | JGI IMG/M metagenome (GOLD analysis project Ga0210057, IMG submission 183968) | Groundwater microbial communities from aquifer - Crystal Geyser CG10_big_fil_rev_8/21/14_0.10 (SPAdes) (version 2) | ecosystem: Environmental > Aquatic > Deep subsurface > Groundwater ...
AGTTCACGAGTAATTGAGCAAAATCTGTGACTCGATTGTTCGGATCATAGAAATCTGTGCTTTCTCCGGTTTTTTGCCCCGCTGAGAGAAAAGCATCTGGAATATTGGAACCCTCTAGTTTTTCAATATCGTTTTGCGGGATACCCTCCAGTAATGTAGAAGTTCCTGGTTGTTCGTTGGTTGCGGGCTTCGGAGTTTGGTTGTTACTGGCAAATAGCATGAAAAAGCTTGCTCCGATTATCAAAAAAGCGATAATGATCACTATCAAATTTGTTTTTGAGATCATTTTTTGTTTCTAAACTTTAAGTTTACCCTGAGTTGAGTCGAAGGGTTACCGTCTTTTCTATGTACAAAATCGCATAAACCAGCCCATCTGTCAACAACACAGAATGCAGAAGGTGCCCTTCTGATTATTGGAATGTTTAGTTTTATCGGATTGCTAGCTCAAAAGCTATAATAACCATCTCCAGCAGCAAGACTGCGTAGAGGAAAAGTAAATAGTTTTTTTGATCTGATTTAGCTTTCCTCATTTTTTTCTTCCTTTTTCGCTTCTTCTCCACCTTCTTCTTTTTCTTCTTTGACCACACCTTCAACTGTCTCAACTTCTTCAGTGACAGGCTTTTCTTCGAGTTGTTTGAGTTCTTCGTCGGACCTAGGCGGTGCTACTTTTGCAATAATCGCGTTGGGTTCGGCTAAAACCTTCACCTTCGAAGCATCTATCGAAAGATCTGAAATCTTCACTGAGTCTTCAAAAGTCGAAAGTCCGGAAATATTTACTTCTATGTGGTGAGGTAGGTCGGATGGTAAAGCCTCAACTTCAATTTCGCTCATGTTCTTTACCAAAACCCCTCCCAAATCTTTGACTGCTTTCGAATCACCGGAAAAAACCAATGAGATGTGGGTGTGAATTTTTTTAGTCATGTCGACTTCGTAAAAATCGATATGAGTTGGTTCGTCAGCTAAAAAGTGGTGTTGCACATCGTGAACCAGAACGGTTTTCGGCTTGTCACCTGACACCTCTAACTGCACCAATGTGCTCTCACCGGCCTGGGAATAAACTTTGACAAATTCTTTCTTATTTACAGAAAGATTTTTGGCTTCGGTTTTGCTGCCATACAGAACCGCAGGAATCAAACCAGCTTTCCTGAGTTTGCCTGCTTGTTTGCCTGTTTCAGCACGCAATTCCGCTTTCAGTTTTACTGTCTCTTGCATAAAAACTACTAAATTATATTGGTAGCACCTATAATAACAAAAAAGACACGTGCGTGTCAAGGTAATTTTCACTATACCGAATTGGGGTCAGGTTTTCTGAAATTGTCAATTTTTCAGGGCTTTTTCAAAATTACCATCGAAACTTTGCAAGAAATTATGAAAGCCGATTACCTCATCAGCACTAACCGGGCGAACCTGGCGGAAACGGATTGCGTCTAATGCGGTTAAATCTGAAATTACTCCTATGGAGAAGAACTCCTGACCAAACATGGAAACATTGAACACAACCGAACTACGACAATTCGGACAGTCAGAATGAACAGTTACGGCATTATCTTCGCCTTTTTCGCTACGAGTCTCTATGATTCTAGTATCCTCTGATTGATACTTGCTTTCGCACAAAGGACAAGTAAGCACTTGAGCAATCCAGTAAAGAATTCTGTTCAAATCTTTCTTTTTCATTTTGTTTCAAGTCCAATACTTTATATGAACATTGTATCATTTTTCGCACAATCAGTCAAACCTTACGGGCTGAGTTCGAATAGATATACTTAGCAAGATTCCGATTGCGATCAAAGAAGTAACCATAGAACTGCCACCATAGCTAATCAAGGGTAATGGAATACCGGTGATCGGCATTATTCCGATGTTCATTCCGATATTGACGAAGGTCTGAACGAAAAGATAAACAAATATTCCCAAAGCCAACAGCATTCCAAAATTTTCCCTGGAATCATGCATGATCTTTACCATCCGCTGAAACCACAGAAAAAGCAGAACCAGCAAAAACGACGAACCGAGTAAACCAAGCTCTTCTGCCAGAGAGGCAAAGATGAAATCTGTCTGCCGTTCCGGTAAAAACCGGAGTTGACTAACTACTCCGCGGGCAAAACCACGCCCAAAAAAACCTCCGCTGCCGACTGCTGTAATGGACTGGACGGCGTTATAACCAGTCCCTTGCGGATCAGCTGCCGGGTCAAGGAAGGTGAGCACGCGGTTTTTCTGGTAATCCTCTAAAATATAAAACCATGCAAAAACTGAAACGACCAATAGCCCGAGCAAGAGAAAAGCTATATGCTTTTTGTTTACCTTGCTAGCCAGTAGCATACCAAACCATATCCCGCCCAAGACAATAGCCGAGCCCAGATCTGGCTGGAGCAAAGTTAGAGCAACTGGAACTATTGCGGCCAAAAGCGATATTGCGACATTTTTTTTCAAATGCATTTGAGAAATCTTGCGGGAAAAAAAACTCGCCAAAAAAATGATTAGCGCCAGCTTCATAAACTCGACAGGCTGCAACTGAAAAAAACCAAGGTCATACCAACGCTGGCTCCCTCTGATGTTAAAACCAAAAAACAAGACCCCGGCAAGCGAAGCCACTCCGGCGGCATAGATGTAACCGTTCAAACGACGTAAATAACGATAATCAAGCACGGCAAAAAAAACCAAAAGCAAAACTCCGCCCGCTGCAAAAATTATTTGACGGGTAAATAGTTCAAGCCCCTGATCAGCGTGAGTAGTCGAGTAGATCATGAGCAACCCCACTGAGATCAGGAGAGCAGAAACAATTAACAAATATTTGTCCGCCCGGCGGACAAGTGCCAGCAATCCACCCATAAAAAGCCTGTCTTATTTACCTTCGAGGATCGAATTCATCATACCCTTCAGCCGACCCTGTGATCAAGGTGCCGGGATGCAGTTGATTGACCGCTGGCTTGAATTCAATGTCAGAGACCTCTCCCTTGACCCCGCCTGGCCAGACAACTCTGAAAAAACGACTTTCGCGAGCTTGGAGGAGATTGAGAGTAGTATAGTTGACCCCGATAATCCTTCCCTGAAGGTCGTAAAGAATAATCGCAACTTCAGTTTCAGTAATAATAAATGGATTATCGTTGTTTATGAGGCCCGAAACGAAGAACCTACCATCCTCATCACGGCCAAAATTCACATTTTCAAACCGAAAGTTCAGCGGTTCCAAATCCAAAGTCTTGGACCAATTGCCGATCTCGAACTCAAAATCAACATTGGTCGGGGTTTCAGAAAAACTCATTGCCGCCGTCATGATAATTTTATCCTCTACCGGCAAAAGAAAGGTTGACCCCTTGGCGGTGCCAAGTAGTGATCCCCCGCTGTTTCTGAAATCAAACGTATAATTCAACTGACGCTGGGACAAGGAGGGGTTTGGGTTGATAATCCTGGCAAATGCAAAATATCTCCCGTCACTCAAACTTAAAACCCTTTGCTCCTTAACCTCAATGTCTTCGGCGTCAGGCCTCTCATAGATAATTGGCGGCGGAGTATAGCCACTATAAAGAATTTGGAAAAATGAATAACCCAGGAAAACCTTCAGGGGTAGAGCGGCAATCAAGGTAATAGCTAAAAATACCCACAAGGCGCGAGAAACGGCCTGAATGTCCTCGATAAATGTAACTATTTTTTCTTGGATGTCTATTTCTAAATCTTCAGAGACTTGCATAAGCTTATTTTATATAATTATACCAGACTTTAGGAAGATTAAGAAAACTCGACTCTCATCCCCTTGGCTGGTATATTTAGAAGAAGCCGAACTTTATGTTTGTTCACCTGCATACACATTCACATTATTCCTTGCTTGATGGCTTGCCGAAAATCGGTGAGCTGGTTTCTCATGCTAAAAACAAAGGATTCACAGCTTTGGGCCTCACCGACCATGGTGCAATGTATGGTGCGATTGAATTTTATAAAAAATGTACCAGTGAAGGGATCAAGCCGATTATAGGTTTTGAGGCCTACGTAGCACCACGCGGCCGCGAAGTCAAACAAGGTCGCTTGGAGGACCATCCGTACCATATCACTTTGCTGGCAAAAAATTTCGACGGTTACAGAAACCTCATGCGACTTTCAAGCATTGGTCACCTGGAGGGGTTCTATTACAAACCTCGGATCGACTGGGAGACACTGCAAAAACACAAAGACGGCTTGATCGTCCTCTCTGGATGCGCGAGTTCCGAGCTATCGAAACTTTTGATTGCAGAAAAGTTTAAAGAGGCTATTGTTCTTGCCGAACAATACAAAAAACTTTTCACAGACGACTATTATATTGAGATCCAGAGACAACCGATCGATGGGGACGACGAATTCAAGTCGCGCCGAGAAAAGCTCAATCAAGCTTTGGTGAAGCTCTCGCGACAAACAAAAATTCCTCTGGTAGCTACGGCTGACTCTCACTATCTTGAACCTAGCGATGCCGATGCACAGGATCTACTCGTCTGTATCGAGACCGGAAAAACTGTCGAGGACGTCAACCGCTTGGACATGAGAAGCGTCGACTTGTCCTTGAAAACAGAAAAAGAAATGGAGGAGCTCTTCCCCGACCTTCTTGACTGTGTCCACGAAAGCGGCAAAATCGCTGACAAGGTCAGTATCGAAATTCCGCTACGTGTCTGGGCCTTTCCTCACTACGAAATTCCAAAAAACACAAGTTACGAAGATTACTTGACGAAACAGTCTCGTGAAGGAATTGCTAAATTCTATGAAATCAAAGAAAATGATCTGGAGAAAAAAATCCCGCAAGTTATGGAGCGATTGGATTATGAGCTGAATATTATTTGTAAAAAGGGTTATGCTCCATACTTTCTGATTGTTTCCGATTTTGCCCAATGGTCGCGGCAAACCGGTATTGTCACGACCACCCGAGGCAGCGCAGCTGGATCCCTGGTCGCTTACTCGCTAGGCATTACAACCATCAATCCACTGACTTACAACCTTCCATTTGAACGATTCCTCAACCTCGAACGCCCGCTCCCTCCTGATATCGATATGGATTTTGCCGATAACAGGCGCGACGAAGTTATCAGTTATGTCACACAGAAATACGGCCGCGACAAAGTCGCCCAGATTGTGACTTTCGGTACCATGATGGCTCGTGCTGCTGTCCGCGATGTCGGTCGCGCGCTTGGTATCGCCTATAACAAGTGTGACCGGATCGCCAAAATGATCCCTTTTGGAAAACAAGGCTTCCATATGACCATCACTGAAGCTTTGAAAATTTCTCCGGAGCTCAAAATGGCCTATGACAAAGACGAAGAAACCAAGCGCATTATCGATTTAGCCAAAAAGGTTGAGGGTGCAGCACGTCACGCCTCCATCCACGCAGCTGGTGTCGTCATATCCCCCGAGCCGCTTACCAACTACACTCCCCTGCGCATGGACTCGGAAACCGGCACAGTCACCACGCAATACGACATGTATTCAGTAGAAGAAACCGGACTGGTTAAAATGGACTTCCTGGGAATCCGCAACCTTTCCATACTTGGCACAGCAGTCGAACTGGTTGAGAAAATTCACAAAACAAAAGTTAAGCTCGACCAGTTGCCGCTAGATGATAAAAAAACTTTTGAAATCCTGGCTGAAGGACAGACCACAGGACTTTTCCAGCTTGGTGGTAGCGGTATGACAAAATACCTCAAAGATCTTCAACCTACCAAGGTTGAAGATATCATGGCTATGATCGCTCTTTATCGCCCTGGTCCGATGGAATCAATCCCGGAATTTATCAGGCGCAAACATGACCCGAGATTGATTTCCTACCTCGATCCTCGTCTTGAGGAAATCTTGCAAGCGTCCTACGGGATTTTGACTTATCAAGACGACGTCTTACTGATCGCGATCAAACTCGCTGGCTATACCTGGCAGGAAGCGGACAAACTGCGTAAAGCGATGGGAAAGAAAATACCTCGTGAGATGGCAGAGCAAAAAGAAAAGTTCATCGAAGGCTGCATGAACAAAGGCCTGTCTTCGGAAAAAGCATATCGGCTCTGGGGGTTGATCGAACCGTTTGCGGCCTACGGCTTCAATAAATCGCACGCCGCTTCGTATGGCATCGTTGCTTACCAGACCGCCTTTATGAAAGCCAACTACCCGGTAGAATTCATGGCCTCTGTGCTAACCGCCGAAGCCGGGAATATGGAAACCATAGCTGAGGCTGTCTCTGAGTGTGGACACATGGGAATCAAGGTGCTACCACCTGATGTTAATGAGTCGCTCAATAATTTCACGGTTATTAACGATCACACTATTCGATTCGGCTTGTCCGCGGTAAAAAACTTGGGCTCCGATGTGGTCCAGAAAATTATTGAGGAGCGAGAAGCAAACGGAAAATTCAAATCCCTAACCGATTTCATCACCCGTACTTTTGTACGTAATTTCAACAAAAAATCCTGGGAAGCTCTAGTACGCAGCGGCAGCATGGAAGAATTCGGGGAACGTAATCAGTTGCTGCAAAATTCCGATCGGGTACTTAACTTCGCCCGTGCTCATATCAAAGATCAAAACAGTCCTCAAGATAGCCTCTTTGGAGCACCGACTGCTTCGGAGATGAAAATCCAACTTGATGAAGTTCCACCTGCAACCCAGCTCGAGAAACTCATGTGGGAAAAAGAGCTGCTCGGACTCTACCTGTCTTCCCATCCCCTGAAAGAATACGAGCAGGTACTGGTCAAATTGGGTGCGGACATCAAAGCGGTCAAAGCCGACTTAACTGAGAGATCGGTAAAAATTGCGGGGATTATCACCAAAGTAAAAAATATTCTGACAAAAAAGGGTGACCAAATGTGTTTTGCGGAGATAGAAGATCGCACTGGAACAGTCGAGCTGGTCGTCTTTCCCCGAGTTTTTGCAGAGTCCCGGCCGCTGCTTGAACCGGATAAAATCGTACGCATCAGTGGCCGCGTTTCACCAAAAGATAATGAAGTGAAAATTCTGGTCAACAAAATAGACGAACTCAAACCAGATGGTAAGATTGAAATCAAGCCGAAGAAAAAAAATGTCGAGCCAGGAGATAAAAGAGTGGTACTACCTATCCCCAAGGACGCTGATCCGGCAATCTTTAACAAGCTAAAAATAGTCTTCGAAAAATTTCCTGGTCCGGTTAGAGTTGACCTGCAACTCTCCTCGGGCGATTCCCAAAAACAACTTGCCACTGACTTCATGGTCAACCCGAATTCACGATTCAAAGAGCAGGTCAAAAAAATCCTTCACGCAGATTGACCGACTCGAAAAAGTGAATTACAATACCCACATATCTAGGCGGTAATGATCGGACTCACCAACCGTGAACCGCCCGCCGAGCAGCCTGCGTTAAGGCTGTAAATCAAGCGCTTCGTTAATTCGAAGAACTTGGGTGGAACCATCCTAGGCACTTGCCGGGACCCCAAGCCATGACTGACGGTCGTGGTTTTTTAATTAAGTGAAATAGTATGAAAAAGCAGACCAAATCAAAAGAACAAATCGAACATATCAGGCACTCGCTTGCTCACCTGCTGGCAGCTGCCATCCTCAAACTTTGGCCGGATACGAAACTGACTATCGGTCCGTCGACTGACGAAGGGTTCTATTATGATTTTGAATTCTCGGAGAATATCTCGGAAAAAGATTTACCGAAGATAGAAAAAACTATGAAAAAAATTCTGCCGACTTGGGATAAATTTTCTCACCAAGAAGTCAGCGAGGCAGAAGCTCTGAAAAAATATTCAGGTAATCCTTACAAAACAGAACTCATCAAAGAGATTTCTGGAAAAAAGGAAAAAATTACCCTCTATACCTCGGGTGAATTCACTGACCTGTGCCGCGGCGGACACGTCGAATCGACTAAAAATATTTCTCCCGACAGCTTCAAGCTTGACCGGCTGGCTGGGGCCTATTGGCGAGGTGATGAAAAGAATCAGATGCTTACCCGTATTTACGGTTTAGCGTTTTCTTCAAAAGAGGAATTAGATAGTTATATCCATACTAGGGAAGAAGCGAAAAAACGTGACCACAAAATCCTCGGTCCAAAACTAGATCTTTTCATGTTCCATCACACCTCTCCTGGGATGCCGTATTGGCTGCCCAAGGGTGTTGAGCTATACAATGAACTTCTAAATTTCTGGCGAATCGAACATAAAAAACGAGGTTACTTGGAAACCGTCTCCCCTATTTTGAACAAAAAAGAACTCTACGTCACTTCCGGCCACTATGATCACTACTGGGAAAATATGTTCGTCTGCACAACTTCCGAAGACGAAGAGTACGGAGTCAAAGCCATGAATTGTCCGAACGCTCATGTGATCTACTCTTCCAAACCGCGCTCCTATCGCGACCTGCCGCTTCGACTCGGTGATACTGATACGTTACACCGCTTCGAACTCTCGGGCACTCTGAACGGACTACTGCGCGTACGGGAATTCCGCCAGGATGATGCCCATATTTACGTCGCCGAGGAACAAATCGAATCCGAATACAATGAAGTCTTTGATATCGTCGAGCGTTTTTACTCGATTTTCGGCATGCAATATTCCTACCGACTCGGCACTCGCCCAGATAGCTACATGGGAGACCTGGCAACTTGGAATAGAGCTGAGGAAACTTTGAAAAAAATTCTCAAAGACTGCGGAAAAGATTTTTGGGTCGAAGAAGGCGACGGTGCCTTCTACGGACCGAAGGTGGATATCTTGATGCGCGACGCACTTGGTCGTCAGTGGCAAATGGGTACGATCCAGCTCGACTTCCAGCAACCCAAACGCTTTGAATTGGAATATACTGCAGAGGACGGTAGTAAAAAAACCCCAATTGCTATCCACCGGGTAGTCTATGGCAGCTTGGAACGTTTTATTGGTATCTTAATTGAACATTATGCCGGCGCTTTTCCGCTTTGGATTTCCCCGGTGCAAGCAGCGGTACTGCCCGTATCTGACAAGTTTGGCAAATACGCAAAAGAAGTTGCAGATCGACTGATTGACTGCTCTATCCGCGCCGAGCTCGATAGCCGCAATGAATCCGTAGGCAAAAAAATCCGAGAAGCCGAACTACAAAAAACTCCCTACATGCTGGTTGTGGGAGAAAAGGAAGCAGGAGACGGCACCGTTACCGTACGCAAACGTGGAGAAAAAGATCAGGTCACTATGAAGCTTGAAAAATTTATTGAACTTGCGCAAGAAAAAATCAAGTCCAAATCCACTACCTGACGCTTGCGAGCAAATCGTAAGCCCACTCAATCTCTACCCCTTCGGCCAGGACGTTGCGAGCAAGATTAATTTTTCCGTCCTGCTCAACACTCAGATCCCCTCTGATTTGTTCAGTACTCTCCAGCATTAATCCGACCAAAGACTGATAAGTTTTTGTATCTTGCTGACTGTCTTGATGCTTTTGTAGCAACCGCTTAATCGCTTCTGTATTGTGACGAAGCGCAATCTTTTCTAATTCGTCGCAGTTTTCTTGCTGGCTAGCCTCATCGAGTTGCAGTAGTGTTTTTATATAAACTTCCGCCAGTAAAATTTTGTATCGGGGATTTATCAGTGTCAGTTGTTCGGCCATATAATATGCCTTGCCCAGCTCTCGATCGTAATCCTGCGCTGCTCTGCTATAATCCTTGCTCATGCCCCTTTGAGATGCTAGGAGCGCTTCCTCCAGTCTTCTTTGCGAATACTCGAGGTGTTTGCGTTGCTTGCCATCAGCAGCAAAAGTCAAAAAATGCACTTCTAGCCGCTCGCCGACCCATTTGAAAAAATAAAAATGATTATTTCGGTCAAGCTGTACATCAGCAAAACCAACGGCCAGGCCGGTACAAAAAATAGCAGCTATAATTGTAGCGATTAACAGGTCTTTCATATTTTGCTAAATTTAGTATAGCAGAAACAAAAGCAAGCTCTAATTTGTCACCCCGACCCCCCCTGCCTGCCACAGCAGACGAGAGGGGTTGGAAGACAACATCAATTTTATGAAGAAAAAAATAAAATCTGACGAGTATCCGACCAAAAGCCTCAAACGGGAAATAAAAAAAAGACCCCGGATGAAACTTCACGGGGCAGGTCTTAGAAAATCACAGAGGCATGGTGGTGAAAAGATAGTAAACGCTAGCAAAGGCTGAGCCCTTCCACCCATTTCTGCGATAACGCACAGACTCTCTTGCCTTGAGCTTGATTGCCCCACTCTTCATCCTGTTCGGTTAAATTCAGTATGGTGAGCACTCCTCGCTCGCTGCCAAGCTTTAAGACCAACTCAACAAGATCAGGGTCTCCCAAAAAAAATCTTTGAAGATTGGTCGAAATCTCGGCTACACCCCAGTTATGCAGATAGTACATCAGCGACACCAAGGCTTGCTCCACTAAATCGAAGTCGGCTGTGCTTTCTTTCACCACATCTCACTCCTCCTCCCGATGAATTCACAAACATTTTACCCGGACAAGAAAATAATTGCAATTGTAGGTCCAACTGCCTCTGGTAAATCGGATCTTGCTTTAATGTTAGCAAAAAAGTTCAAGGGAGAAATTATATCCGTAGATTCGCGAGGAATATACCGAGGTCTCGAGATTGGTAGTAGCGCAGTGGCGGGCAAGTGGGTCAAAAAAAACGGAAAAAATATTTTTATTTACAAAACCATCCCTCACCACCTTGTAGCTACAGTCAATCCAGAAAAAACTTTTTCTGCTTTTGACTTTGCAAAAAGCGCGACTAAATTGATAAAAAAAATTGAAATTCCCATCTTGGTTGGCGGTTCGGGTTTTTGGCTCGACGCTTTGACTCAGCCTGATCTTCTTGCTGATGCTCCCCCCAACCGCGGTCTTCGAAAAAAATTATCCAGTTTCTCAAAAACTAAACTACTTTCAATACTAAAAAAATACAATCCGGGTAAAGCTGGGCAAATGCAAAAGTTACCTGCGCGTAAAATTATTCGAGCTATTGAGATTGCTGACTTTGAAAAGAGAAAGAGGGTAAAGCAGCTGAAATCTCAACCACAATTCAAAATCCTCTACCTTGGCCTGACAGCAACCAATCCCGTGATCAAAACAAAAATAAAAAAACGGTTTGTTAAAGATTTAAAAAGAGGTTTGCTTACGGAAACGAAAAAATTGCAACAGGCAGTATCTTCCCCCCGACTAAAGGAACTCGGCCTTTATTACCCGATTATTGCAGATTATCAGAAAGGCAAGATAACCAAGGACGAAATGATCGAGAGGTCGGTGAACACGGTTTATCACTATGCCAAAAGGCAAAAAACTTGGTTCAAAAGGAACCCAAAAATTATTTGGGTAAAAAATAAAAAACAAGCCTTGCAGCTTGTTCAAAAATTTCTTGCGGCTAAATAGCTCCACCTTGCTACCCCGAGTCCCAATGTTTCAATCGGAGCGAGGGATCTCTTGCCCTCTGGTTATAGATCGCCGCGTCGCCCCGATCAGAGTATCACGGCTCCCCACAATGACAACAAGAAATACTTAAGACTATTTTATTTTCTGCTGAAAAAGATCGTTTAAGAGTTTGGGATTGGCCTTTCCCTTGGTCTCAGCCATGGCCTTGCCGACGAGGAAACCGAGAGCGCGACCCTTGCCGCTTTTGAAATCCGCAACCACTGAAGGGTTATCAGCAATTAACCTTTCGACAATCGAGGTAAGCTCACCTTCGTTGCTGATTTGCTTCAGTCCTAAATCGCTTAAAATATTGGATGGGTCGCCGCCTGTTGCATACATCTTTGCGAAGACTTGCTTAGCGGCGCTTTTTGAAACTTCTGATTTTTGAATCATCTTGATGAGCTCTGCAAAATTCTCCGGCGTAATTTTACTTTCACCCGCCGATAAACCGTCAGTATTAAGCATCTCTGTGAAAACCCCGATAATCCAGTTTGCCGCTTCTTTTGATAATTCCAGTAAGACTCCATCCCCGGCGAGTTTTTCTGCTTCTGCCCAGGAGGCAAGCTCGGAAACCACGGCTTCGTAATATTCAGACAACGCTTTATTCGCTATCAGCTGCTCGGTAATTTTTTCCGGTAATTGGAACTCTTGCGAAAATCTTGCTCGACGCTGCTTTGGCGTTTCTGGCATTTTCGCTCTAATCCTTTCAATGAAATCCTGAGTGAAATGTAACACCGGTAAATCTGGCTCGGGAAAATATCGGTAATCATCCGAGCCTTCCTTTTCACGCTGGCCGCTGGTTTTCTTTTTGTCATCCTGCCAACCACGGGTTTGGTTTTTCAGCACCTTGCCATCCTCGAGCTCTTCCTCTTGCCGGGCAATTTCGTAAATCAAAGCTTCCTCGACAGAACGGAAAGAGTTCATGTTTTTCACTTCGATTTTGTAATTTGGCAGTCCTTGTTCCCCGACCTTGCGCAAAGAAATATTAGCATCGCAGCGCAAGTGACCTTTTTCCATATCCGCATCTGAAATACCTAAATAACGAGCTAGTCTGCGCAGTTCCTGCAGGAAAACCCGAGCTTCTCCCGGCGTCTTGAAATCTGGTTCTGTTACGATCTCCACCAAAGGCACTCCGGCCCTATTCAAATCGACGAGTGAATAGTTTGCTCCCGCCGGGTGAACAAGCTTTCCTGCATCTTCCTCAAGATGGGCTCTCGTAATACCTATGGTTCTACTCTGTCCCTCCGCCTCAAACTCGAAACTTCCCCTGCCACATACAGGTTTGTCGAACTGGGAAATCTGGTAGCCTTTTGGTAGGTCAGGGTAAAAATAATTTTTTCTGTCGAACTTCGAATACTCTCCAATCTCACAACCCAAAGCCAACCCCAGCATAATCGCTTTCTCTACCGCTTCACTGTTAGTCACGGGCATAGCTCCCGGCTGACCCGAGCAGACTTCACAGATATTCGTATTCGGCTCTACCCCCTCCGTCTGATTGGGGGAAGAACAAAACATTTTCGATTTGGTGTTTAACTGGATATGAATTTCGAGTCCAATAACCGGTTCGTATTTTGACATAAGAGTATAATATTATAGAGGTATACTACTAAAAAACTACTCTTAAATCAACAATAAACCCCGTCAACGCTGCTGACGGGGTTTAAAAAACTTTGATCAAAAATTAAATCGGCACGAAATTCACCAAATCCGGATTGATGGTCCGCAAGATAACGACAGCAGCGAAAAGGATGATCAGGCCGATGAATGCCTGGGCAAAGCGTTCTTTTGACTGAGCGACTTTGTTGGCGTCTCCCCCGGCGGTCATATAGGTATAGCCGGAGAAAACAATCATCGCCATAGCGATAAGGACGGAAACACCTAAGGCCCATCTGTAGATGGCAACAATGCAGTTTCCCAAGCCGGACTTTCCAGCACAAGGACCTTCTTCGCCTTCTTGAGGAACATTTCCTCCCTGAGCCAAAACAGGCACAGGAACTGCGATGGTAAAGATTGTAATTGCAACCAGTATGGTCACAAGAATATTCACAAATGTATTTTTATTTTGCAACATTTATTTCAAGTAGTAATTTCCCCTATTATAAAATTTTTCGACTAAAGTGGCAAATTATAACTTGGGACTCTTTTCGTAGAATTTCGTTGCCTGCTGGTATGCATATCCGATACGCAACGCAGTTGCTTCGTCGAAATGCCTAGTAGAAATTTGCAAGCCCACAGGGAGCTTGCCGACAAAACCGCATGGCACCGATAGAGCCGGATTGCCAACCATATTCATCGGCGTTGTGTAGACATCAGAAAGGTACATTGCCAAAGGATCAGAACTTTTTTCACCTATTTTGAACGGCGGAGTCGGAGTTACAGGCCCGACAATAGCGTCATATTTTTGGAATACCCGATCAAAATCCTGACGCAAGAGCACTCGAACCTGTTGGGCTTTTTTGTAATACGCATCATAGTACCCGGCTGACAGAGCGTAGGTGCCAAGTAAAATTCGACGCTTGGCTTCCAGACCGAAACCCTGGCTACGAGAATGTTCGTATACGGCCTGCAAGTTCTGCGCCTTGTAGCCTTTCTTTCTTTCTACGGAGTAACCGTATTTTATACCATCGTAGCGGGAAAGGTTGGAACTAAGTTCTGATGGCATCACAATATAATAAGTTGCCAAAGAGTAACTCACGTGCGGCAATGACACACCCTCGACAGTCGCGCCCAGTTCTTCGAGCTGCGAAATCGCCTTTCTGATCAAATCCTCAACTTTCGGATCCAATCCTTCTTCGAAAAACTCATTTGGTACTCCGATTTTCAAGCCTTTCAAATCAGTTGTCAGACTCTCCAGATAATTCTGTACCGGCAGACTACTACTGGTCGCGTCTTTGCGGTCAGCACCTGCCATGGCTGCTAAGACAAGTGCGGTATCTTCGACGTTTTTTGCTATCGGACCGGGGCAATCAGTCGAAGAAGCCATAGCGATCACTCCTGTACGAGGGACTCGTCCATAAGTAGGTTTTAGTCCCACGACGTTATTGAAAGACGCTGGCTGCCTGATAGACCCGCCAGTATCGGTTCCAGTAGAAAAAAGCACTGCCCCAGAGGATACCGCGACCGCACTGCCACCCGAAGAACCGCCTGGTACGTAATCCGTATCATAAGGGTTTCTGCTCGGGCCAAAATCGGAATTTTCCGTCGAGGCGCCGTGTGCAAAAGCGTCGCAGTTTAGTTTTCCAAGTGAAACCGCACCTGATTTTTTCAGTCGGGCGACAACGGTTGCGTCATAAGGCGGAATGTAAGACTTCAAAATATTAGAACACGCAGTCGTCTCAATCCCAGCGGTGCAGAACATGTCTTTGTGCGCCATAGGAATTCCGGTCAGAGGCCCACCATCTCCCCGATCCAACACCTCCTGAGCCTGTTCAGCGGCTTTCAAAGCTCCTTCTTCATCGATTAAAACAAAACTGTTGAGCTTGTCATTTAAATCACGAGCGCGCTTCAAACTCGCTTCGGTAAGCTCTTTTACCGAAATCTTTTTATCATCCAATAACTGCCGGGCTGATTTTATAGTTAACTTTTCTACATCCATTTTATAAACTTTATAAAATGCCCTGAGTGGAATCGAGGGGCTACATTTAATAATTACAAAACAGATTTTACCTTAATAAACCTGTCTTCCATGGCTGGTGCATTGTTCAAAATTTCCTCCTGAATACCACTGTCAACGGATTCATCGGACCGATTCCCGGACACATCTGCGGATTCTGACAAATTCAAATCTACACCGGAGGTGTCGAGCTCTTGGAGTTTTTTGAAATAATCCAAAACAGCCGAAAGCTCTCCGGCAATTTTTTCTCGTTCGTCCCCGGATAACTCTATTCGGGCCAGTTTTGCTATCTTTTCAATATCTTCTTTGGTCAAACTCATGCACGAATTATACCAAAATCTCGTATTTGTACAATGAATCTGTTATAATTTTGACGTCATTAATAGTACAAAAATGCCAATAGTTATCATATTAGTAGTTCTCGGGGTTGTGATCCTATGGTTTATTGCGGTTTATAACGGGCTAATCAAAACTCGTAACCGGGTTGACGAAGCCTGGTCCGATATTGAGGTTCAGCTCAAACGCCGCTACGACCTCATCCCGAACCTGGTAAACACGGTCAAGGGCTATGCCAAGCATGAGTCAGGTGTGTTTGAAAAAGTTACTCAAGCCCGCTCACAAGCCATGCAGGCAGGTGGCACCGCGCATGACAAAGCGGCGGCAGAAAACATGCTTTCCGGCGCTCTGAAGTCTTTGTTCGCGGTTGCAGAAAGTTATCCCGACCTCAAAGCCAATCAAAACTTCGGACAGTTGCAAGGCGATCTACGGGATACCGAAGATAAAATCCAGGCGTCACGCAGATTTTACAACGGTATGGTTCGTGACTTTAACACCAAACTGCAAGTCTTCCCGACCAACCTCGTTGCAGGATTGCTCGGATTTATCAAAAGAGAATTCTTCGATATCGACGAAAAAGGCCCGGAGGGACAAAATCCGAACGTACAATTCTAGTTCCCTATGCTCACTTACGACCACATTGATTCTAACAAGAGAAAAACAGCGGTGCTCATCGCTGCTTTTCTTATTCTGATCATCGGACTCGGGTGGACGTTCTCTGTGGCCTACGACCAACCCGGGATACTGTTCTTTGCGGTAGTATTCAGCGTTGTAATGTCTCTGATCAGTTACTATTTTTCTGCAAATATTACTCTTGCGATTTCTCGAGCAGTTCCCGTCACTCGTCAAAGTCATCCCGAGCTTTATCGCATTGTAGAAAACCTAACTATCGCAGCCGGCCTCCCCTTACCGAAAATCTATATCATTCCCGATACCGCAATGAACGCTTTTGCCACCGGAAGGAATCCGGAAAAAGCGGTCATTGTCTACACTTCAGGAATTTTGGATAAATTAAATCGCCAAGAACTGGAAGGTGTTACTGCACATGAGCTCTCTCACATCGGAAACTACGATATTCGACTCATGACCATCGTGGTCGTCTTGGTCGGGATCGTAACTTTGCTAGCGGACTGGTTTTTGCGGTTTTCTTTCTTCGGCCGCAAACGCTCCTCTGAAGGCGATGGCCGAATCCAGGCGATCATGATGCTGATCGGGTTGATACTGGCGATCCTCTCTCCAGTTGTGGCGACTATCCTACAGTTGGCCGTATCCCGAAAACGAGAATTCCTCGCCGATGCCTCCGGAGCACTGTTGACTCGTTATCCTGAAGGCCTTGCCTCCGCGCTGGAAAAAATCTCCGCCGACCAAGAACCACTCGAGGCGGCCAACAAAGCAACGGCACATCTCTATATTGCCAATCCACTAAAAAACCACCGCAAAGACTCTACCGGGTGGTTCTCAAAACTTTTCAATACTCATCCGCCAGTTGAGGAACGCATAGCTCGGCTACGCGGCATGCATACGGCGGAGTAAAATTTATTTCATATTTCTTTTTACCGCTTCGGTAATAACCTCGGTACGAAAACCCTTGCTTGATAAGCTGCGGGCAATTTGAGGGTATGACTTCCTTCCTTGGCGGTGAAGTTTTTTTATGAACTTCTCTGCGACTTCCAATTCCTCTTCTGGTGGATAAAAATTATCCAAAACATCAATGATGATATCTGTAGGGATCTTTTTTTGCAGTAACTTTGCTTTGATACCAAAGTAGCCAAAATTTTTGTACTGCTTCAAATTTTCTACAAAAATTTGCGCGTAACGGTCATCATTGAGAAAATCATATTCTTCTAGCTGCCTGATCACTGCCAGGATAGTTTTCGGCTCATATTTCTTTTGTTTGAGCTTGTCTTGCAGCTCGCCAACCGAACGATTTTTCAACGATAAAAACTTCACCGCTTGATTGTAAGCTTTCTCAAACTCGGGACTGCTGGTCTGGGGCATTTATATTTATTTTACTTTCCCAAAAGGCAAACTAATTGCTATATTTATTATAGCAGAATTCACTACATACTATGCCAGAAAATTTCCTAGACAGGTTGTCCACAAGAGCAAAAAATGCCCTGGTTTACTCTCAAAAACTGGCGGAATCGCAAATGCGCGATGTCGGCACAGAGCATTTGTTATACGGAATTATCAAAGAGAGCTCCTCTTTTGCCTCCAGTGTGGTGCTGAAGAAAAATATTACCTCCGAGCAGATCAGGATGGAGATTATCAAATTTTATGAAGCTCGAGGCAAGGTTGCGCGTTGCGTAGGGATGTCTGAAGAACTCAAAAAAATTCTCGAGAGATCTGCCATTATAGCGCAAAAATTTCACTACCCTTTCATTGGAACAGAACATTTGCTTTTTGCCTTGGTTGACTCGGATAACTCCGCTCAAAAAATTCTCTCTTCTTTGGAAGTAGTCCCTGCTGATATTTCAAAAAATTTACTCGGCATTTTCGAGAATTATTCTCGCGTACCGGATATGATGCAGGCCGAGGATGAAGGTCCCGACGAGCAACCAGAGGAAACGAGTGGCAGCAAAACTCCTACCCTAGACTTTTTTTCCACTGACCTGACCGCAGCAGCCATGGAGAATACTATCGATCCGGTTATCGGAAGGGAAAAAGAAATCGAGCGCTTGATTGCGATCCTTAATCGCCGCAATAAAAACAATCCCGTACTCATTGGTGAACCAGGGGTCGGAAAAACAGCCATAGTCGAGGGGTTGGCTCTGGCTATAGCTGCCAAGCAGGTTCCTGATTTTCTAGTTGATAAAAAAATTCTCTCCCTTGACCTGGCTCTCGTTATCGCCGGCTCGATGTTTCGCGGTGAATTTGAAAATCGAATCAAACAAATCATTGATGAGGTAAAAAATAGCAAAAATATCATTCTTTTCATAGATGAACTACATACTATCATTGGAGCTGGAGCAACCACGGGCAGTTTGGATGCGGCCAATATTCTCAAACCTGCACTGGCACGAGGTGAAATTACAGTGATTGGTGCCACGACTACATCGGATTACAAAAAAAATATTGAAAACGATCCGGCTTTAGAACGGCGCTTCCAAGCAGTACAGGTAGCAGAACCATCTGTAGCGCAGTCGGTGAAAATCCTAACTGGCCTGCGACCATATTACGAAACGCATCATCGAGTAAAAATTTCCGATGACGCAATTCGCTCGGCCTGCGAACTGGCAGAGCGTTATATCAACGACCGCTTCCTTCCGGACAAAGCTATCGACCTTGTAGACGAAACCGCAGCCAGTATGCGGGCTAAGCTAGGCGTGTCAAAAGACCTTTTGAATTTACGGGAAATTGAAACACAAATCAAAGATTTGGAGCAGGAAAAAATAAAAGCGGTCTTATCACAAGATTTCCAGAAAGCAAAAAATATCAAACTCAAGCAAGACAAAGAACAGGCAAGACTGGAGAAAACCAAACAACGCATTGCTTCAAGCGATGATAGTAACTACCCTGTGTTAGGTGAAGAGATGATTATGAAAACCGTTTCAAAGATTACCGGCATCCCCACCGAGCAGCTAGCGACCAGGGAAATTAAAAAATTGATCGGGCTCGAAAAAATCCTCAGAAAACACATTGTCGGGCAAGATAACGTCCTGACGAAAATCGCTGAAACTATCCGTAGATCAAGAACTGGGATAGCAAGTCCAAACCGCCCGATCGGCAGTTTCCTATTCCTCGGTCCTACTGGTGTTGGTAAAACTGAAACTGCCAAGGTCCTGGCTCGTGAAGTTTTTGGCTCGGAGCAATCTTTGGTCAGAATCGATATGTCAGAGCTCATGGAGCGGCACAACGTCTCCCGCCTGATCGGAGCCCCGGCTGGCTACGTCGGTTTTGAGGAGGGTGGCCGCTTGACGGAAACGATAAGAAAAAAACCCTACTCGGTGGTATTGTTTGATGAGATTGAGAAGGCGCATCCTGATATTTATAATATTCTATTGCAAATCCTCGAAGAGGGCATTCTAACCGACGCAACGGGACGACAAGTCAATTTCAAAAATACCGTAGTTATTCTGACCAGTAACATTGGTAGTGAAGAATACTTCAAATCTGGTATCGGATTTTCAGGAGAGGCTGCAAACGGCCTGGAAGGCAACTTTAGCTATGACAAGGTCTCGGAATCATCTCACAGCTCACTGAAAAACAACATCCGACCGGAACTGCTAAACCGGATTGAATGCGTTGCAGTTTTCCGTCCTCTCGGTCAGCAAGACTTAAGAAAAATTATCAAGCTAGAGCTAAAGAAGCTGTCCGACCGTCTTCGTGCGCAGCAAATCGATATCAATGTTGAAAATGAAGTTTTAAACTTTTTGAACCAGGTCAGCCAAGACCCCCGCCAAGGCGCACGCCTGATACGCAAGCATATTTCCGATCATATCGAAGGGCAGCTCTCTGACCTGATTTTGGCCGGCACCATCGAGAAGCCGGCGAAACTAAAAATCACAGCTAATCCTCAAAACAAAAAACGTCCGGTGGTGATTACTCCAAAACGCTGATGAAGCTCCATTTGTCAGTTATCGAATGCGTATTTCCCAAATACTGCTTGATTTGCGGTGCTTTCGATACATTGCTATGTCAGGACTGCAAGGCATGCATCGTATTGCAAAAAAAACAACGGTGTAGCGAATGCTTCAAACCATCGGCCTTTGGCCACACCCACGACAAATGCGCCAAGACTTATTCCCTCGACGGGCTACTGAGCGCTAGCTATTACGAACAAATGAGTCCCTTAATCACGGCTTTCAAATACAGCCTTGTTCGCAACTTGTCAGATGATTTAGCCGGGCTCGTGCTAAAATTTCTTTTTGAACAAGACATTGCCGACTACTTTGAAAATTTTGTAGTCACTGAAGTTCCGCTAATACCTTCTAAACTTCGATCCCGGGGTTTCAATCAGGCCGGTCTGCTAGCAGACTTTCTTTCCAAAAGTCTTGATATAAAGCGAGAATCACTTCTCACAAAACTTCGAGATACTACGCCCCAAGCTCATCTCAAACTTGAAGAGCGACTGACCAATGCTAAAAATTCTTTTTCCTTGGCAACTGATAAATCTTTGAAGGGGGAAAAGATTTTAGTCGTAGACGATGTTAGTACGACCGGTGCGACGTTGCGGGAATGCGGCAAGGTTTTGAAAACCGCCGGCGCTGCTGAAGTATGGGGCTTATCCCTTGCTCATGAATGAGTATTGCAAAAGACCGAAAAATGTATAAAATAAATAGGTGAATCATATAACCCTGGAGAGGTGGCCGAGTGGCTTGATTGCAAGTTACGCAGCAATCAAGGGGCTGAAAAACAGCCCCGGAACCACGAGCCAACAATTTTTTGTCCGAGTAAATTCCAAAAATTTACGAGTAATGGAGAGGTGGCCGAGTGGTTTAAGGCAACAGTTTGCTAAACTGTGACGGGTTAATAGCCTGTCTCATGGGTTCGAATCCCATCCTCTCCGCCAATTTGTACTTTCAGAGAAATCGTAAGAAGTTGCCTCGGCGCGTTGCGCCTCGGCATGGTATTTCCCCGCCAGAATCCAAGCATTTTTGAGGGGGAACGAAAGCGTCCGCTCGGCAATGCGG
>Ga0210057_1003698_pt1 | contig 20923 bp, 21 predicted proteins | sample CryGeyCG2114_010_2_FD_183968 | JGI IMG/M metagenome (GOLD analysis project Ga0210057, IMG submission 183968) | Groundwater microbial communities from aquifer - Crystal Geyser CG10_big_fil_rev_8/21/14_0.10 (SPAdes) (version 2) | ecosystem: Environmental > Aquatic > Deep subsurface > Groundwater ...
TGTATTGATATTTATGTTTGTTTCTGAGGTCGATGTGCTCGTACTTGTAGGGGTTGTATTTATTGTTGGTGTAGGTGATGTGTTTGAAATAATTATTTTGCTTGGTTTGTTATCATATTTTAAACTATGTAAATACTCTTCTATAAAAATTTCAATGTCAGATATTGTTTCATTATTGTAAGTAATAAAAATAGTTTTATTAGATAAGGGCAAATAAATGTATACTGTTGAAGTATTATTTGTATTTATTTGTTCTATGTCTACTTTATATTTACTTTTCAAATCTTCAAATCCCATTCTAGTGCGAGATGTTTCTAGTAGATTGTTTTGTAACCTAATTTCTATTAATTCTGGATTGTTTTCAAGACTTTCTTGTTTACTTTTTGAATAATATGCAACATACATAGTCTTATCTTGGTTTTGCTTTAAATCTTGTGCCTTATAATCCCCTATTGTATTTGGCAAGTAATAATCCTGACTTTTTTTGTACTGAGTTATATAGTCAACTGGTGTGTGTTTAGCAATGGTTGACTCTGCAGAAAATACAAATAAATCTCTTGCGTTATATACTTCAAACCCTAACCAACCTACATTTGTGAAAACTAAAAAAATAAATATTAGTTTTATAAATTCTTTATTCATGTTTCAAAAAATTTTGTAAGTCTTCTGTATTTTTTTTATTTATTCCATTTAATTTATATTTTTTGTAAGATTTATCTCTAATATCAAAGCTTTTTAGGCCTAATATGTTATTTATAACTCCTTTTTTTATCTCATAATCTTTAATATTATCTCTCGTTAATTCTGTATTAATAGGGATAAAGAGTCCATTATGAATAAGTAATTTGTTCTTATCTAATTTATATGAAATTTTTACAGTTGCGTAATAAGACCAGGTAAAAGCTAAAATAACTGGAAATATTATGATTGATGGAATGTAGGTCCCTGTTGTAACTTGTGAGTTTTGATAAGTAAGTGCCCCTAGAAATAAGAAATTACCTGTAAACATAACTTCAATTCCTATAATAAAGCCAAGGAATAAAAAGAAAATAATATAAATAACAAAACATAAAATAAATCGGGGAACAAAGAATTTGAATATTACTAAAAAATTTTGATTTGTGTAATTTGCTTCCATTTATATTATTATATCAATTATATCGAAATATATTTATAATCAAGTAATTATATAAATGATTTTATTTTAATTTTTTCTGGTCGGAGTGGTGAGACTCGAACTCACGGCCCCCGCGTCCCAAACGCGGTGCGCTAGCCAACTGCGCCACACTCCGCAAGAATATATAAACTAGAATTCTTTATGATTTTTACATGGTGGGTGGTATAGGATTCGAACCTATGACCTCATCGATGTAAACGATGCGCTCTAACCAGCTGAGCTAACCACCCGTGGTGGTGAGGGTGAGACTCGAACTCACATCCCAGGTTTTTCAGACCCGTGCCGTGACCACCTTGGCTACCTCACCATGCGATTAAATAAGCCTTTTACACTAAAAATATATCATCAAAACTATCTAAAAGCTACTAATATACTAAAGAACATTATTATCTAATAATAAATTTTATTAATATAAGATTATTATGCTGGTTTACTATACTATAGGTTTTTGTTAGAATACTTACAGATATTTGTTAGGTCATAGCACTGTAAAAAGGAGTAATATCGTGAAAATAGATAGAGGGTTCTGGGTTTTTATAGCAATTGTGCTATCAGGAATTCTTATTGTTATTGTTGTAACCATACCTCAATATTTACAAGACAATCCATATGTGATTATTAAGCATGAAAAGGTTCCAGTGTTACAAACTGTGGGAGTTCCGGTAACTCAAACGATTGTAGTTACTGAAATACTCACAGTGTCTATGCTTGTAACAGTAACGCATTATGTTACTGATACTGTGGTGGTTGAAAAGCTTGTAACCCCGAAGCAAAAGGAATTGAGCCTTGTTGATATTGCATTAGGATTGACCGTATTGGTCCTTTCTGTCATAGGGGCGTGCGTCTGTGTTTTGTTAATTTTCGATTTATTGTTTAAAAAACGTTTGTAAGCGAGGAGAAAATATGATAATTGAACCCGATATTCTGGATATACTAGGTGTGCTGTGTGTTTCTGTTACAGCAATTACCTTTTTTGTGGGGCTTTTTATTCTAATATACGTGCTCATAAATCGGAAAACTTAAATGTATTGGATACCACATAATGTATCTTTGCTTTTAAAGAAAGGCATTATGTGGTATGTAGTTTTATACGGCCAAGATTTTTAAACTTTATTCTTCTTAAGTAAAGGAACAATGCGTTCCGGAACGCATGGGGGCCTCCATGAAAGGTTATTAATTATTTACTTTGATGTAAAGTTATAATATTATTAGAAGGAATATGCCTTCAAGAAATGTGCCTTTATGTACTGATGAAATATATCATGTTATAAATAGAGGTTTTTTAGAAAAGGAGATATATAAAACAGAAAGAGATTATTTAAGATTCTTAGATATTTTAGGCTACTACAAGTATTTTACAGATAGTTCTACGCGTTACTCGAACTATATTAACCTATCCGAAAATACTAAGAAAAGTCAATTAAATAGAATGATTTTAAAAAATGAAAAAGAGGTTGATATATTAGCATATTCACTATTGCCCAATCATTTTCACTTATTATTAAAACAAAAAAGAGAAGATGGTGTAAAAAATTTTATATCTAAAGTAAGTAATAGTTATTCCCATTTTTTTAATAAAATAAATTCTAGAAAGGGTGCTTTATATCAAGGTCGGTTTAAAGCTGTGCAGGTTAGATCTGAAAGTCATTTTTTACATTTATTTAGATATATACATTTAAACCTTTTTTCTGCCCACGTTGTTTTAAATATTGATGATTTAAAACATTCCTATAAAACATCTTTCAGTGAATATTTAGGCACGTCAAAATTTGATTTATGCGATAAAGAGATGTTTAGTAGTTATTTTAAAAATAAGAATGATATAGAAAAGTTTATTATTGAAAGGGCGCAATACCAAAGATTTCTTGAAAAGATAAAGAAAAATGTCTCTATGTAGGCCTCTATGCGTTCCGGAATGCATGGGGGTGGTTATATAGCCATTTTTATCTTTTGATAGGAAGTAGTAGAATGTAGTATAATTTTGCATATGTCATCAAAAACGTTAGTAATGCTTGGCGTGTTTATAGGTTCCGTGCTAGGTAGTATACTCAGTTCTACATTTGGGATTGATTCTATATCTTATTTAGGTATAATTTTTTCCAGTGTAGGAGCCTTTTTGGGATTTTTGATATCTTATAATTTAGTAAAAGAATAAATATGAATCAAAAAGTTTTTATAATTGTTTTATTATTTGGTATATCTACCTTATTAATGGGATATACCCTCTTTAATAAAGATAAAATTCTAAAATACAAACCAGAACAGTTTAAAGAAATACAAAAAAAGGTTTTAGGAGAATCTACCAATAACCCAAATGTTTCAGGTGAACTTCAACAAAATTTACAGATTGAAGATATTAAAGTAGGAGAGGGTGATGAAGTTAAACAAGGAGATACTATAATGGTAAATTATACGGGTACTTTACAAGATGGCACTATTTTTGACAGTAACACTGACCCGGAAAATTCATTAGAGGTAACATTAGAAACCGGTAAGTTAATTGAAGGATGGGTGCAGGGAGTACCTGGAATGAAAGTTGGAGGAACTAGAAAATTAACGATACCACCTCAATTAGGTTATGGAGAACAGTCTTTAGGTAAAATACCTGCCAGTTCAACTTTAATATTTGAGGTAACAGTATTAGAGATTAAAAAATAATCTGTAATAGTATAAATGCAAGCATTAAATCTTTCCACTAATCAACTTAGGTACTTGGTACGTTTAAGTAATAATAGAAGTTTTAGAAAAAAAGAACAAAAGGCTTTTGTAGAAGGTGAGAATGTTGTAAACCAGATTTTAGAATATAAAAAAGAGATTATTGAATATCTAGTTGTTTCGGACAACTACTTAACAAAACCCTCTTGTAAGGTTTATTTAGCTTCTAATATAGCTATTCAAAGATTAAGTTCTTATTCTACAGGTTTTACTGTTGCGGCCTTAATAAATACTAAAGTCTTGGATTCTACTTCTGTTCCACCTGATTTAAAGGGATTATATGTCGGTCTAGTAGACATTCAAGACCCGGGAAACATAGGTACCATTTTTAGAACATGTCTAGCTTTTAATATTAAGGGAATATTTTTAATGGGTTCTTGTGCTTATCCACTAACTACAAAAGTAATACAAGCAAGCACTGGAGCTGTTTTTAGAATTCCTTTTTATAAAATAAGTAGTGCTGAGGAGCTAAAAGAAAAATTTCAAAACCGTATCTACGGAACCTCCCTAAGTGCAGAAAAAACCTATAAAAACATAGATATAAAAGATGGGATTGTTTTATTTGGAAACGAAGGTCAGGGTTTAAGCAAAAGCATACTTAATAGTACCGAATATAATATTAATATACCAATTGAAAATATAGATTCTTTAAATGTTGGGGTTTCTGTTGGTATAATATGTTCGTGGTTGTTTGAGAGTGGTAATAAAGTATAAAGGTAATAAGGTAATAAAGTAGAAATGGGAATAATATTTATTACTAGAATAGAGACCGCATAACTCAGTTGGTAGAGTACCACATTCACATTGTGGGTGTCGTAGGTTCAAGTCCTACTGCGGTCACCATTTTAAATATTTCCTATTTACATTTCTATAAATTGATTATAATCAATATATATGAAGCTTTTAAATAACCATTGGAAAATAATCTTAGTTGTCACTTTTTTTAACATACTTGCCGAATATTCTCTTAGAGGAATTGGTAATTTACAAGCTATTCCCCTATTACCTTTTGCCTTGTTTTTAAACTATTTTTCTTATTTTGTAGTTTTAGAATATTTAATTACTAAGTATCATTTGCGAGATTATCATTTAGCTGTAATCGCCTTATTTTACGGACTATTATGGCAACTAATTGGTCCTAGTATAGTGTATTTAGCTCCATTTTTTTTAGGGTTAAACTGGGTCGGAATAATATTTGTCAATTTTATTTGGTGGGTTCCTATACAAACAATACTCGCCTTTTATTTGGCAAATCGATTATTTAAAAGAGACTATACCTCTTCTTTCTTATCAGAAGGAAAGTATACATTTTTTATAGGTTTATTTATTGTAGCCACTCTACTATTTAGAATTATAGCTCCTCTTCCTGTTACAATTATTGGACTTTTTGTAATGATTTTGCTAACAGGTATTTCCTATTGGTTTTCAAAAAGGATTTTAGATAAATTAAAAACGGATATACCTTCTATCAGATCGTTTGAAAAAAATATTGTATACGATATTTTTAGTTTTGGATTAATTTTGTATTTTATATATGCAGCTGTATTGATTGAACCAGAATCTGGGATGTCGGCAACCACACACCTTAACCTTAAAGCCCTTCAAATAGGAATACGGGTTTCTACAATAGTAGTTATTTTACTTTTTACATATCGAAAGTTTTCTAAAAAACCTATTTCGGTATAATACTTTCTGGTGCCGAAGGTGGGAATCGAACCCACACGATGTTTTAGCATCACTGGATTTTAAGTCCAGCGCGTCTACCAATTCCGCCACCCCGGCAATTTCTATACTTTTTTCTTTTAACTTTGTATTCTAAGCGTCTACCCCCGACATACGTCGGGATTAATTCAACCTACGGCTCATTAAACTCGCCGGATTTCATTAACAATTCCGCCACCCCGGCATTATATATTGTTAATATTATACATATCTATGCAGTACTTTAGCAGTATATCTGCCTTTTCGCTCCCGATATACATCGGGACTAATTCGACTTACTGTTTTTAGTTTAACTAAAAACAGAGTCTCATTGAGCACCACGGCAATTTCTATACTTTTTCATTTAACTTTATATTCTAAGCTATCCACAAAATACGTCGTGGCTAATTCGAAATACAAAACTAAAATTTTGTTTCTCATTGAGCACCCCCTGCATACCAATAGAGACATTATAATAGGTAATCATAAATACGCCAGAGTTTTTTAGGCCTATTACTCCCTATAAAAAATTAATCTCTCGCCCATTAAAAAAATGATGCTGCCGTATACTCCAGCAAGCAGTAAAAAAATGTTTAAGCCACTAATAAAAGGGGAACCATAAAAATATATAACATATATGGTCAAGAAACTTCCCAAAATCCCGGCAAGTATATCGAAAAACAGAATATATTTATTTGACAGTTTAAATACTTTGTAAACGGCAAGACCTGTAATAAGCCCTATTAATATCCAAACAACCAAACTTATAATCATGTTAATAATCAAATTCGTTAAAAGGTGGGTTTACAACCCTGTAACTTTCATTTGCCATACTATTTATTTTTTCAATGTCTGCCTCCTCCATTTGCCAATTTGCCGCGTTTAAATTATCTTTAATATGTTCTTTATTGTTTGATTTTGGAATAACAACCATACCCCTTGATAATAGCCAATTTAAAACAACCTGAGCACTGCTTACATTATATTTGTCTGCTAATTCAATTATTAAAGGTTTAATTAACGCTTCTCCTTGTGCTAGTGGCGAATAAGCAGTTGTTATAATATTATTATCATCACAAAATTTTTTGAGTTCACTTTGGTTTAACAAAGGGTGTACTTCGATCTGGTTTATATCAATTACCACATTTGATTTTAAGGCGTCTTGTAAATGATGCATTGTAAAATTAGAAACTCCTATGGCTTTTATTTTACCTTCATTTTTTAGCTCATTAAATGTTTGCAGAGTTTCACTAATTGGAATATCTTTATTTGGCCAGTGTATTAGTAACAAATCTATGTAATCGGTATCAAGTTCTTCCAAAAACCTGTTTACAGCATCTATTGTATCTTGTTTTGCCAAATCATCGCGCCATACTTTTGTTGTTAAAAACAAGTCCTCACGTTGTAACTCACTATTTTCTATACTTTGCTTAACTTCACTATGATTATCGTATACATCTGCGGTATCAATGTGTCTATACCCAACTTGAAGCGCTGCGGTCACTGCCCTGATTGCCTCTTCACCTTTTAGTTGCCAAGTACCAAACCCTATTTTAGGTATTTTAATGCCGGATTTTAAAGTATATGTTGGTATATTTTCCATGTAATTATTATATCAAAAATGTAATAAACTAATAATGTTATAAATATTTTTTAAAGGTAATTTCTTTTTCAAACTCACTTAATAGTTCTTTAATATCTTTAACGCCACTTTTATTTGTTACAAAGGTAACATCTTTGGTATTTACAATAATGGTTTCATCTAAGTTTAACCCTACTACTAATTTAGTTCCCTCCTCGTTAAAAATCATACTATCTTTTGATTTTTGTAACTTACCCCTTCCCCTTATATAATTCTTATCACTAGGTTCTGCAGATTTTTTAAGTGCATATAGTGTGCCCGGGTCTTCCCAACCCATATTTGACTTAAGCACGCCCACCTCGTTTGAAGGAATGTTATAAATGACTGCTTCATCAAATGATATTGCATTCAATGTTGGATATATTTTTTGTAAAGTCTCCGACTCTTTTATGGTATCAAGCGCTGATTCAATTTTTACTAACTTTTTATACATTTCAGGTTGGTGTTTTTTGTATATTGAAAGTAAATAATCTACAGTAGAAACAAAATAACCTGTATTCCACAACCATTCCTCTGATTTAAACATATTGTCACATATGTTTTGATCAGGTCTATAAACAAGTTTATTAAATTTTTTTATAATATCCTCACTGTTGTTTTTTATACTAATCCAACCAAAATTACTATTTGCAAATTTTGGTTTCTCACCCCATAAAACAATTTTGTATTTGTCTTGCATTATCGCTTGTTCCGCGTCCTTAAGCTTTTTTTGAAACTCCTTTTCTTTTTTTATTAAATGGTCTGCCCAACCAATAAATACCGGCTCTTTTACACCCATTTTGTGTAAATGTATTAAAGCAAGTCCTACAGCAGGTCCCACATCTCTTCTAGCAGGTTCTGTAAAAATATTACTTATAGAAATACTTGGAATTTGTTCTTTAACTTTTGTTACATATTTTTCATTTGTAGAAATATATATGTTATGCCATCCGTATACAGGCTGTATTCTTTTCACTGAAAGCTGTAGTGTTGAGGCACTATTTGTTATCTTAACAAATTGTTTAGGTAACTTTACTCTGCTAATAGGCCAAAATCTTTTACCACTTCCACCGGCAAATATTACTAATTTCATATATTTTTATAAATTAATAATCTTATAGTAACTTTATATTTCATTTTGATCTTAGGCAATAAAATAGTGTAGAATGTTTTTATATGATTAACCAAGAGGTTTCACAAATATTTAACAACATAGCAGATTATCTTGAAATGCAAGATTCCCCCAATTTTTTTAGAATAAGAGCATTCAAAAAAGCTGCGGAGTCAGTAGATTCTTACCCGGAAGATGTTGCTAATTTAAATATTTATGAACTTAAAAAAATTCCTGGTATTGGAGATTCTACTGCTAAAGATATACTTGAATATGCCAAAGCAGGAAAAATAGCCTATTATGAAGAACTTAAAAAGGCATCTCCGGTTAAGCTAGAGGAGCTTGTACGCATACAAGGTGTTGGACCTAAAACTGTTAAAAAACTATATTATAAGTTAGGAGTTAAAAATATAGATGATTTAAAAAAGGCGGCAGAAAGTGGGAAAATAGCTACTCTTGAGGGTTTTGGAGAAAAATCGCAAGTTAGTATTTTAGAAAATATAAAATTTGCAATTGTTAATAAAGAACGTACTCGTATTGATATAGCTCTGGAAATTGCAGAAAAATATATAGAATATTTAAAAAAGAATGATGCCCATATTATAAAAATAAATTATGGAGGCTCCCTTAGGCGTAAAAATGAAACAATAGGTGATATAGATTTGCTAGTTTCCTCAAAAAATCCAAAAAAAACTTCAGAGAATTTTGTAAATTACCCTGAAATTGAAAAAGTTTTAGGAGCAGGTGATACAAAATCTAGCGTGTGGTTAAAGCAAAAAATACAGGTTGATTTAAGAGTTATTCCTGTAGAATCTTTTGGGTCAGCCTTACAGTATTTTACCGGAAATAAAGACCATAATGTTTTACTTCGTAAAATAGCTATTAAAAAAGGTTATAAACTAAGCGAGTACGGTATTTTTAAAAAACTAACTAATAAAAAAATTGCAGGGAAAAGTGAAAAGAGATTATATGAAAAGTTGGTCAACCATTATATTGAACCAGAACTTCGTGAAGATGAAGGAGAACTAGACTTAGCAATTAATAATAAACTTCCAAAACTAATTACACTTGAAAATATTAAGGGTGATTTGCAAATGCACACAACTCATAGTGACGGTACAAATACTATGTTGGAAATGGCACAAAAATGTGTGGATTTAGGATATAAATATATGGGATTTACTGACCATTTTGGTAATTTGCAAGTTGCAAATGCAATACAACCTGGAGAATTTAATAAATATATAGATGAAATCGAAGAAGTTCGCAATAAGTTTAAAGACAAAATAAAAATATTAGCCGGTGGAGAAATTAATATAAAAGCTGGTGGCGAATTGGACTTTAAACAAAATTTACTTGAAAAATTGGATTTTGTTGTAGCAAGTATACACTCAGGCTTTAAAATGAATGTGGAACAGGCAACAAACCGATATTTGTCTGCTTTTGAAAACCCGGTTATAACAATAATAGGGCATCCTACAGGAAGGTTACTTACTAAAAGACCTCCATTTGAATTTGATTATGAAAAGGTTTTTCAAGAGGCATCTAAAAATAATATAGTTATGGAAATAAATGCGCACCCAATGAGGCTGGATCTTTCGTACCAATTAGTAAAAATTGCAAAAAAGTGCGGATGTAAAATACAAATAAGTACAGATGCTCATTCAGTAGAAGAGCTTAATTTAATGAAATATGGTGTTTTTGTGGCTCGTAAGGCAGGATTGGAAAAAGATGATTTGTATGAATATTTTGATAAATAACCTCATTCCAAATAAGTTCTAAAATATTAATAATTAATTATTTTATGTTCTTTTCTATTTCCTATTCAACTCCTCGCATTTTTTCTTAAGAGGGTCGTATGTACCCACCAGTGGAGGCATACCCTTTTCTTTTGGTATATCTTTAATTGTATAAAACTGTTTGTAGTAGGTTCCATCTTTTTTTATCCAACTAAAATAATCAAAAGGAGGATCGTATTTTATTGTAAAAGGAGTTACAGCAACTACTCTAGTGTCTTTTAACCAAATGTTTTCAAAAGCACTTTTTATATATTCTGCTGCTTTATCTTGTGAAATGTATATTGCATTATACCTTTCACCCTCAGCATGTGGCCATCCTGTTTCTGTAATAAAAACAGGTAAATTTTTAACATTAAAATTTTTTTCCAAAATAGAAAGTTCCCATTCATAAGCTCTAATACTTGTGCGCCCCGTATCCTCTGGTGTACCTAAATACCCGTTTATGTGGGGGTATGGGTGGCTTGCCCAACCATCCAATTTTGCAAATATCCCGTTGATTTGGTTATTCATTCTTTTTAAATAGACCTCTTCATCTAAATAGCCAATCCCGGTTTTGGCACTGGCATTAAAAGCTCCATTTAATATAAAAAAGCTATCATTATAGCTTTTAAATATATCGATAGTTTCGTTTAGTAAAATAGCATATCCTTCGGGATCAATTCCATTTTTCCAAAATCTTTCATCATTTACTTCGTTATAAACGCTTATATACCTATTTTTTATAGGCCAATTTAAACTATTTAAGTATTCTGCTGCCCTTTTTGTTTCTTTTATAGCATCATTTGGATCTTTAGACACATCCCAAAGTTGAATAATTGGAATTAAATGATATTCGTTTAAAACATCAAAAAAGCTATTCCATTTTGTAGTATCGTAGTCCCTAACGTTGTACGGAACCAGAACGTATCCCCAATCTCCACCATTGCTATTTACAAGTTCGCTAGCTATTCTTGCAAAATCATCTACTCTATAAATATATAGACCGAATTTATTATTTTGATATCCTATTATTTTTTGAACATTGGTAGGTTTTGTTTCACTTATATTTTTATTGTTATTATCTTCATATTGCTTACAAATATCTGTATTAACCTCTTCTTCAATATTTAAAACTTGTATGTTTTTGGGTGTTTTTAATTTTGACTCTTTATTTTGCAGGACAAGAGATGCCTTAAGTCCAAAAGCAGTAAAAAGCGTTAACATTGCTACAATTATTAATTTTTTATATACGTGTGATTTAGTAAACATGCTTTACTATTATAGCATTTTTACAATGTGGGTATTATGAGGTGTGTCTTATAATATCATGATAATTACTTTCGCGAAGTCCTCCTGAGGTAATACGTATAAATTCTGCTTTGTTGTAAAAATCTTTTATGTTTAAGGCTCCTGCATAGGCAAGTCCTGATCTAACACCTGCAAGTAGTTTTTGTATAACATCTTCAACATTTCCTTTATATGGTACTATACCTTCTACTCCTTCTGTATGAATTATATACATTTCATTTTTATCTTTATTATATTTTTCAACTTGTTTTATTTTTTCAGATTTTGATGCTGATCCATTATAGGCTTTATATTTTTTACCTTTTATTTCTATAATCTCTCCTGGCGTTTCTTTTGTTCCTGCAAAAATGTTTCCTGCAACAACACCACAGGCACCGCAAGCCAGAGCTTTTACAATGTCTCCTGAATTTCGTGTTCCTGCGTCGGGCATAAATGTTTTATTAAATTCTTTTGCAGCCTTTGCAGTATTTAGTAGTGCAGTTATAATAGGAACTCCAAAGCCTGTCATTATTCTTGTAGTGCAAATTGACCCTGCTCCCACGCCCACAAGCAAACAGTCTGCACCTGCTTTGTATAAATCTCTGGCACATTCATAAGTAGATGTAATACCTGAGATTAAAGTAATTTTATCTCCAAATTTTTGTTTAATCATTTTTGTAGCTTTAATTGTTTTTTTCATGTGACCATGGGCTACATCGATATTAATTATTGTTGCCCCCGCCTTTACCAAAAGTTCTGCTCTTTCTAAAAAACCATCTTTTGCCCCAACGGCGGCCGCTACATTTTTTACCTTTTTTGCAATTTTATAAACTTTTTCTGCTTGAAGTTCTGGTGTTTCAAATCTGGGTAATATTGCAAAACTGCCTAACTCCCCTAGTTTAATAGCCATTTCCACCCCGGTTATTGTATCCATTTTTGTGGGAATAAGTGGAATTTTTATTGTAAGATTTTTAGAAATTTTGCTTGATAAATCTATTTCACTTCTTGACTCAATTTCAGAATATTTAGGAACAAGCAAAACATCATCGTAGCTTAATGCTAAAGGTATTTTATTCATCTGGCATCAATCAATTGATTAACTTCGTCTATAGGTGTGTTATATACACTAAAAGTTTTTTTTATAGGATCGTGTTCGATTGTTGGAACTCCTTCTACTGATAAGTCATTTATTGTACCTTCGATACCATTGAGAAATACATAAGATATGCCTTCGCTATAATAAAATCCTAAATCTACCTTAAAGGGTCTATCTTCTTGGTCTAAATGAGGTGAATTTCTGTGGGTATTTTTGCCCAAAATTTTGCTATACCTAACTGTATTGGTTATTCCATCTCTTATTAATAACCACGCTGTTACCCCGTCTATACCATCCAATATATCAAAACACACCTCTAAGTCATTGGGTGACCTGTCTTTAGGAGATATACCCCAATTAAAAACTTTTTCGGCAGATTCCATTAGTTTCATCCTATTCACCGAACATAAATTAAAAGGAAATGTATATCTGGTTGGGAATGAATATGAAGGTTCAATGTCGTACACGGGTATTTCTGCAGCAAAGGGTTCTATTCTAGTAGAGCTATTTCGATAAGTCATAATCTTATAATAAATTACTACAAAACACAGGTATTATATAGGTTACTTTATAAATTTCCCAGTATATTTTAATTATCTGCAATAAATACTTTACTTTACCTATAAAACAAGGAGTAACCTTTAAAAAGGTTGATCCATATCTATGGTTGTTGTATAGGGTTTTATTTTTACTTATTTTATTTTCCAAAAGCAATTCTATCGGGGGCAGAGTTTTTATGCAACAAAAGTGTTGCAGGCATTATAGTAAAATCCCCAAATTGACCATTTATTTTATCAATAGCCCTGTAAAATTCTCTTTTTTCAGATCTCACACCAAATAAATCATTTTGTAAATTATAATTTTTTTGCACAAAATTGCTTGTCCCCACCATAATTAATTTTATTTTTAAGTATTTTGTAGGTCTTTTTATAAATAACTTTAATATTTCTTTATAAATAATCTCTGTTTCATTTGTATAGTTTTTAATTCTATGGCTTGTATGACATGTAGTATTATTTTCATATAAACAAAAAAAACTAAAACACCTTGTTTTTAGGTCATAATTTCTAAGCCTTGTTCCAATTTTTTCTACTAGTTTTAGAATAATTCCTTTTAAATACGTTTTATTATTTGAATACAAGGGTAAATGATAAGAATGTCCTACAGATCTCCTTTTTGACACATAATCATCAATTTCATATCCTAAAAGTCTTAAATGCCAGTAATATCCAAAACTTTTAAATTCTATTTTTAATATATCCAAACGGGCATTTTTAAATTGTTTTGGTGTGTGTATATTTAATTTGTTTAACTTTTCTTTTATTTTGGGTCCTACTCCATGTAACTTTTCAAGTTCTAAAAGGTCGTAAAATGTGTCTAAATTTTTATTATTTAAATAATATAGCCCATCGGGTTTATTAATATTACTTGCAACTTTTGCTAAAAACCTGTTTGTGGCTATTCCTATGGAACATCTCATATAGTCCCCCACCCTTTCATTTATATCTTTTTTTATTTGCTTTGCTATGCCTACCATATATTGTTTGTGATTATATTTATGCTTAAAATTTATGTTTGTCATATCTAGTACAGCTTCATCTATAGATTTTGTAGTTACATAAGGTGTGTATTTTTTTAAAACTTTTATTAATTTATTGTGAATATATCGGTATTTGGGAGGATCATTAAGTTTTAAGATGATCTTGGGGCATACCTTTAAAGCATCTCTAACTCGAGTTCCTGTGGTTATTCCTAAACGTTTTGCCTCGTAGGAAGACGCCAAAATGGTACTACCATTGCTTAAATAAGGAACAACACCTACTGGTTTATTTCGAAGGAGATGATTTTGCTGTTGTTCACAGCTTGCAAAAAACCCATTCATATCTAAGTGCATTATATAGGGTAAATCAGAATTAGGTTCTATTAAGTTTTGAAAAGAGTATTTTTTTTGTAATTTCATATTGAAAATTTGAAATCTGTTTGATCTTTTATATTTGTATTGTGATTTTTAACTTTTAAATTGAGTTTTGACTTTCTTCAAGTAATCTCCAATTTAAAGTTTTTGTGTTAAAGCTTATTTTAAAAAAAGTTCCTTCACTTACTAGTCCAAAATTATGATATAAGGTATTTCCTACCTGTTGAGTGTAGTGAATGCCTGTTTTTTCTACTTTATATTCTTTCCCTTTATACTTTATTTTATAAACGGAGGGATCTCCAAACTTAAAAATGGCTATTACATCTATTTTTTTCAAGTTAATGTCTGAAGGAAGTTCTAAATTGCCTTTTAAAGGATTTTTGTTTTGGTACATATTTACTTTAATAATACCAAATAAAACCCGAAGATGTAAATACAACTTAATTTAGTTTGAAATACAAGGAAGTTTTTTAATGTTTTATATATATATCAAAACGTTACTCTACTCTTTTAATATCTACGTCTTTGGTATTAAATAATTCCATTAAATTAGGAACTATTTGTTCTTTATTCGTAAGTTTTGAGCAAGTTAGTAAATCTAAATGTAAAGCATGGTACTCTTGCCAAGTGTGAATTGAAAAATTAGAGGTTGCGAGAATATAAGTAATTGTAAAGGCATTTGATGCAAATTTTGTAACTTTTGTATCTATAATTTTCAGTCCGTGTTTTTTACAAAAATCTCTACTTGCTTTATCTAAAACATTTATAGATTTAAAAAATACAGCTGGAACGTTTAAAAGTTTAATACTGTAATGTTCTACATAAGGGAAACTTTTTATAGAAGGCTCTTGATAAGTATAAATATTTTCTATTTCTCTTTCTCTGGCATATGTATTTTTAGTTACTCTTAACACATATAAATTACTTGCATTTCCAATAGATTCTGCACCCTCGTACCTTGCAAATTTATATAGAACATCGTTAATTACTAAACTATATTTATTTATACTATCTTGTATTCTTAAAAATTTCTCAGGTGATTTAAAACTGTTTCCGTAATAAATAAAAATATATGGGAAATCAAAAGTTGAAACTCTTTTTACTAAACTCACACATCTATCTAAAAAAAGTTCAAAACCCCCTTGTGTATAAGGGGGATCTGTAATTACTACATCATATTTGTTAATATATTGTGGTAATATGTTCGATTTAACGTCGTAAAATACAGTTTCTATATTTAAATTTAAATCTTCTGAAACTTTGTTTATTAAATTTATAATGTCTTTATCTATTTCAAAAACTGTTATTTTTAAAGGCTTGCTTAAGAGACATATAGCAATTGACATTAAATCATCATCCCCTATCAAAGCTATTGATTTACCTGTAATTAATCTTTTTTTATTTATAATCTCTGCTTTATTTACAGTCGTTTTAATATTTGCAAAAAATTGATCATACTCTCTTTTTGCATCTAATTTATATTTTCCTCTTATACTTTTTAGACTTTTTTCTATACTTTTATTTTTATAGCCAAGAACACTTCCGGAGTATTTTTTAAACTTTAATTCTTTTAGTTTAGTGTCCCCTATTGTAATTATATTAGTTTTATCAATACTTATATGAGGAATTGATTGTAGTAGTGTATTTAGAGTTTGTTTTGGAATACCTGTTTTTTGAATTAATGTATTATATTTAATACCTTTTGGACCTTTATTTATTAAATGCATGACTCCTTCAATTTCCGCAGTTTCCAGGTCAGGATTTTGTTGTTTTAATTTTAATATAAATTCTTGTTTGTTCACTATGCTTGATAATAAAGGAGAAAGTGGTAAGAAGCAAGAAAATGGAGTTAGTAAAAGTAGAAGAAAGTACTAGTAACAATTTTTTGTTGATTTTATTAATTCATATAGTAATTTAGCAACACCTATCGGTTTAGCGTATACTTAAATATCTTTTGCTAGTATGATTTGGTTTTAAAGTTATAGCAAAAATTCTTTAGACCCGTAATAAAATCGAATCTTCTTCTTTAATCTTGACTTTTAACTTTTGATTTTAATATAAAAGCTACTATCATAGCAGTAAGAAAAAGTGCTGAACCATAAAAACAAGGGGTTAAAAAAGGATTTGTTACCAAGGCTCCGGAGCAACCTACTATTTCTCCACCACCTGCGTTTATAAACTTTATTAGCTCTAAAGAAAAATTAGTCCAGGCAAACATGGTACCTCCCATTAAAAACCATAAAAGATATTTTGTCTGTTTTAAACGTTTTTCTGTTTCTTTTATTTTTATATTTTTTAGTGACCAAATGAGAGATATTAAAAAAGCCCAGGCCCCCCAAAAACATGGGGTGATTACAGGATTTGGAACAATACAGTCCTTAATTTTAAAAAGGGTTCCTTCAAACCCGTAAAATCGCACAAAGTCTTGATACACGCTATAAAAAGCTACTAATATCCCTACAAAAAGAACAGAAGACAACAAATATTCTTTATTTTTTAGTTGCATATGTTTTTAACTTATTGTTTTTATACTGTGAAATTATATAAGTAATAAAAGCTATATAAATTAAAGTATATAAAAAAGGAAAAGACATATTTAATAGATTCAAAGTAAATGTTATCAATATTGGCAAAGTTAAAGCGTGTAACCCCATTTTATACAACTTTTTATAATTCAAGTTTGCTTTTGCAATTTTTGAAATAAGAACAGCAAATAGAGTCCAAAATAACAAATATAGCATTTTTCCTATTAAGCTAAAAAAAGCAAAAACAAAAGGAAAAACTAATAAAAACATACCTAGAAGTAGGTAAGTAATTACATCCATATAGGCTAAATAAGGGGTTATTTTGATTAAAATCTCCTCATACAACGCTCGATTTATTATTAAATCTTCTTTAATATCTTTTAGAGAATACACTTTGTATGAAGCAGATTTGTTATTATCTAGAGTCACTAGATTTGTTTTTGTTAAGAGTATTGCGGTGTTATAACTTTCAAACGTATCTATTGTGGCATTTGTGTCTATTGTAATAATATGTGTTATTTTTCTACTATCCTCAACGGTGTTTTCAATCCCCCACTCTTTTGGTAAATCTATATAATAAGGTTGAATTACATTAGTACTAGCTTCTCCATTTTTTATAGTAACTACTAAACTTTGTGGGTACAAATTTGTAAGGCCTTTTTGTATTTTTTGCTGTACTTCTGGAACTTTTGGAATAAATTTTGCTATATCATAAGCAATTCTGTACGAATAAAATAAGCTAATTATAAAAAGTAAAAAGTATAAATACTTTAAGGAAAAAGAAAACTTTGTTTTAGATACTGTTTTATAGTAGTTTGCATTATATAAACTGTTTCTAAGGGCATAAAGAAATGTGTTTATTTTTTTCATTAAAATAATTGTAACATTTTTATCGATATCTTTACTAGGTTTTTAATATTTTTTTTAGTTAGGTAGCCTTCATGTAGAAAGCGAAAGTATAATTTGGGTTGGTCCCATTTGGGACCAACCCAGTTAGAATGCGGGTTTTTAAGGTTTATACATCTTCATATCCCTTTTTTTGTAGATCGTAGGCCTCTTTGTATACTCCATTTAATTCCAAAAGTTCTTTGTGATTGCCTTTTTCTTTTATTTTTCCATCATCTAAAACAATTATATAATCTGCGTTTCTAACAGTACTAAAACGATGTGAAATTATAATAACTGTTTTTTGTTTGGCAAAATCAAATAATTTCTGAAATATTTCGTATTCTGATTTTGGATCAATAGCACTTGTAGGTTCATCTAAAATTAAAATTGGAGCATCTTTAAAAAAAGCTCTCGCTAATGCTATTTTTTGCCATTGTCCTGTGCTTGGGCTTATTCCTTTAGGAAATTGTCTACTTAACACTTGATTATATTTATATTTGTATTTTTCTATAAAACTATGAGATCCGCTAAGTGTTGATGCCTCTTTTATTTTTTCAATATCCTTTATTTTATCTTTATTTCCTAAGCCTATATTTGTTTTGGCGTCAAAATGATAGTGAATAAAGTTTTGCATTAGTGGGGCTAAGAATTTGTACCAGTTATCTGTATTTATATCCTTAATATTTATATTATTAATTAGAATTTTGCCTTTAGTTACATCATAATATCTTAAAAGTAATTTTACTAAAGTTGTTTTACCTGCCCCATTCTCTCCTACTATGGCTATGTGTTCTCCCGGATTTAATTTAAAATTCAAGTTTTTAAATATATATTCTTTTGTATTCGGATATTTAAACCAAACATTTTTAAATTCTATTGTAGGAGGGATGTTTATATTTTTAATTTTCTCTTTTCCACTTATTATTCTTGGTTCCAAGTCCATTAGCTCATACATATCAGCGACAAATAAACCATCTTCATAAGTTCTAGAAATATACACAAAAATATTTTGAATTGAACTAGATATTGTATTTACTAGAGAGGTGTAAAAAGTAAATAAGCCAATAGTAATTTGAGAAGATAATACTTTTACTATTAACAAAGCTGTACTTATTCCGAAACCAATTACTGATACAATACCTAAAGTATTTTCCAAGATAATTCTTTTTTGTTGTATTTTTTTCTGTTCATTTTGAAAGTCCACAAAAAGTTTTTTAGCATAATTAAATAGATACTCTTTGGTTCTAAATGTTTTTATTTCTTGAAGAGATTGATCTCTCATAAAATAACTTCTAGTTGCAAAAAAATCTCTTCGTACATCGGCTTTAGCATCCCAAATACCCCATGCTTTTTTTCCATATATAAGTTCGCTTATAAGTTGGGGTATACTAGTTATAACTACAATTATAAAAATAAGAGGGGACAAACTTAAAATAAGCGTGATAGATGTGGCAAGTGTTATAATATCGCTTATTAGCCATACAGTTCTATCTACAAAAGATCTAGCTTGATGGGTATTTTCTTGTACCCTAGTTATTAGATTGTTTGATTTAGGACTTTCATAATACTCTAAATCTAATCTTGCAAATGTTTTTAATAACTCTAAGGTAACTATTCTATCGATTTGTAAATACCCAATTCTTTGAAAATATGAATTCATTCCACCTATAAGTCTTCTTATGGCCATTATGGTTAAATAAAGTATTACAACAATTACTAAATTATTTAATATACTTCCAGCCCCTATAGATTTTGTTATTTCATCAATAACCCTTGCTTGAAAAAAAGCCTGTAACAGTGGAATCAGTGAAAAACATATCATTACAAATGTATATGCAGCCATAAAGTAGGGGTGGTGTTTAAAAATCAATTTTATTAGCCTATACCCTGCTTTATATATTTTTTTAATCTCATATATCTTTTTGTGTTTTGTGATTTTTTTCATTGAGGTGTTTTTTATATAAATACTGGTGCGATTATATCTTAGCGATATGTTAAATACAATTATTAAATATTCCTAGTAGATATATCTATAAAGGTGTTTCTAGCTTGCATTACAGTTTGATAGGCCTCCTCCAGTACTTGTACCGCGGGGCTGTCTTGTGTGTAGGTTTGAATTTGAGGTTTATCTTTTTTATTTACCCATTGTGCTATACCTACTTTTATTTCTCCCCCTTGGTCAGATGCATATCTATATTCAGGGGCGTAAATAAGGTTCCCATATTTTTGAGAAAAATAAGTTAGTGTTTGAGGAGGCTTGTCTATTACTAAAAAAACATCTATATCTTCAGTATATGGAGGTTCAAATTCCATACCGCTTGTTTTTCTAGATACTCCATAAAACATAATGCTGTCAGCAAAACCAATCCTAAATTTTAAAATACCATTGTTATGTAATACTATATTTCTCCACTGATGCGTAAGAAAATTAATTCGGGTTGGTCCCATTTGGGACCAACCCAGTTAGAATGAGGGTTTTTAAGGTTTATACATCTTCGTAGCCTTTCTTTAGTATTGCTTGTTTATGAATTCTCAATTTCAGCCATTAGTTGCAACAAATAACCCCACGTGTGTATGTATACAAATTTAGGTATATTTAGGCATGCCACCATTTCTTTAATACCTTGAACCACTATATTTTGGGGAGGGGCATCGTATTTTTTCCATCTCTCTATAAATGTTTGAACAGCATCACCCTCTTTTTTTACACATACATAGTCTATAGAAGGGGGGAACCACTCTCCTCGAGCACTTCTTTGATACGCATATGTTATACTTTGTGGAAGTTGTTCTAGATTTCTTGAAAAAAATATATCAATTACTTCTTTGTATGCTTCATATGTAAGCATATTATTTCTTGAGGTTGTAATTCCATATAAAATATTTTTATCAGTATATCCCAACCTAAGTTCTGTAACTATTTGGCGTGGGTCAAAATATTTAAATTGATATACTTCAAACTTTCCTTTTATAGGAAAATTTGAAATATCTTCAAAATCATATTTATATTTGTCTACGGGACGTAATGATGTTATAAAAGGTTCAATAGCATCTGTATTTTCTCTAAGAGTATCTACTATAGATATTACATCAAAGTAATTTTTTGTAA
>Ga0210057_1003700_pt1 | contig 20915 bp, 21 predicted proteins | sample CryGeyCG2114_010_2_FD_183968 | JGI IMG/M metagenome (GOLD analysis project Ga0210057, IMG submission 183968) | Groundwater microbial communities from aquifer - Crystal Geyser CG10_big_fil_rev_8/21/14_0.10 (SPAdes) (version 2) | ecosystem: Environmental > Aquatic > Deep subsurface > Groundwater ...
TCTAAGACTCGGCGGGGTGAAGTTCGCCTCTACCTCAACTCGAGCAAGCAAGCGGGTAGGGGTGTCACCGAAAATTAGGATGTTCATTTAACTTCTCGCGGTGATGCTCAATTTTCCTGTTTGGTGGACCTAGCCGGATTCGAACCGGCGACCTTTCGAATGCGAATCGAACGCTCTAGCCAACTGAGCTATAGGCCCGGCAAGCGCCGTCGCCGGCTATGTCAAGTTTTCCCTAACTGACGATCAAATTGTACCATTGTGGCGACAGATTACGCCGGTATGGTATGTTGAATAGTTGAATAATAGTAGTAATAGGGGAGAGACATTCATGAAAATGAATCCTCTCGACTGGGTAACGCTGGTGCTGGTGGTGATCGGCGGCATTAACTGGGGGTTGGTCGGCTTGATCGGCCTCGACCTGGTGGCGACCATCTTCGGCGCGATGTCATTCATCACCCGAGTGGTCTACATCTTGGTCGGTCTGTCGGCGATCTACACGATCGTTCGCTCTGCCAGTCAGTCGGAAACTGCTTGACAGCGGGCGGTGGCTGGCTTTAAGGGACCGGAGCAGACAGTGGACCGAAGGGGACTTGAACCCCTGACCTCCTGTATGCCATACAGGCGCTCTGGCCAACTGAGCTACCGGCCCTCGAGTTGAGACACACATTGTATCACGATTCAGTCATCGCTTGGTTGATGGGGGAGGGGTTGGTGGCGGAGAAGTTGGTGGTTCAAACTTGATGGTTGCGGCACGGTCGGTAATATCTCAAAATGCTAATTAATATATCAAAAGATCCTAGTGAAGTTATAGTGATAATTTGAGTTTTAGATTGATGTATAGCGCTAAATCTACAATTGATGAATTTTAGCAGTCTAGAGTACTGACTGCTAACTAAGCAGTAATTAAGCCTGGTAACTTTTGGAGTTTATTTATTTTTGTAAAGCAATCAAAAGGTACAGTAATGTACTCAACTATAGCTTGGAGTGGAACTTTTGATGGAGTCGTTTGAGTTGGGGACGGGTCAAGTGGGTATAAATTTGGGTAGTGGAGATACTTTTGTGGCCCAGCATTTCTTGAATATCGCGTAGGCCGCCGCCGTTAGCTAAAAAGTCGGTGGCGAAGCTGTGGCGAATACTGTGCGGGCTGATCTTGATGGGCAGTTTTGCCCGACGCGAGTAACTGTCTACCAGCCGCTGAACACTGCGAGTGGTCAAGCGCATCTGCTCACCGTCACTGGTGATGTCGGGCTGGCTGCCCGACATCCTGATGAAGACCGGCCGCCAGTCGTCCTTCCTGGACCGCAGCCACCGTTCCAGCCAATCGGCAGCTCGGTCGCTTAAGAACACCACCCGCGGTCGGCGGCCCTTGCCCACCACGCCGAACTCCCGACGGGAGGTGTCCAGTTGGTCGCGGTTGAGACTGACCAACTCGCTGACACGCAAGCCGGTAGAGAACAGCACCTCCATGATGGCCCGGTCGCGCAAACCGGTCTGATCGGACAGTTTAGGCTGGGCCAACAGTCGTTCTATGTGCTGGGAGCTCAAAAATTTTGTTTGGTGAGATTCAGCTTTAGGTAGGTCTATTTTCTCAGGATTGAGTACTTCAACATCTTGTTTAACCAACCATTTCATCCATGACCGCAGGGCGATAATGTGGTAGCTTTGAGTGCGCTTGGACAGCGTCCGGCCCTGCTCGTCCACGAAGCGAGCTAAGTAGACGCGGTAACCGCGCAGCAGGTCTTGGTTGAGCTCGGTGACGCGGTGGTGACCTTGGGACTCGAACCAGTCACTAAACCGGTTGAGGTAGTGGCGGTAGTTGCGGATCGTCAACCGGCTTAAGTTACGTTCAACTTCCAAGTGTTCCAAAAATGCTTCACTGGAACCGCGGTTGCTGGTATCGCTCATCACCTCAACCTATCACACTAGACCTAAAATTACTATGAGTTGCTGGCATCAGATTACTACTACTGCTAGAAGAGTGAATTTCGAAAAAAAGGGCCGTAGATCAGTCTTTTTTAACTCGTGACCTCAGATGGTACTGATCTATATTGATATATTTTGAGATATACTAGAGGATGTGTTTACCGGTACTTGATGTCAACTCGAGGAAAAGCTCGGGGTAGAGAAGTGGGCAGAAGTACTATAAGTTGTTGTCAGCCGGAAGGGGGGAGTGCCAACTCGGATAAAAGAGGGGATTATCGCTTCTTATCAAGCTTTTTTACTTTGTTGGTCAACGCGGGTGTGATGTTTTTTGATATATTTTAGAACATATCGAGGACGTTGGGCGGCCGTTGGGCCGGTAACCGTAGATGCGGGCCGGCGGGCCCCAGACGGTGCGCCAGTGCGACCGGTGCCAGTCCACCTATCAACACCACCAACCACGCCGATAACGATGTCGGCGCTCTTCAACTTCACTACCTTTAGCAGTGGTGGACCGACCACGCCAACCAAGCAACCTATCTTCGGCTACCACCCAAGCTCGAGCCGGTGGTCGGCACGAGTTGGTCGACACGGCTAGGCAGTGGTGGGCCGGTACCAGCCAGTGAACCGTTAGGCCGACAGATACTTTGATGACGCAATGTGGTCGTTACTCAGTAATACCTTGATGTATAGGTTAAAAGGTGTAAGTCATCATCCCAACGAGCTCGTCAGAGGCTCAAAATCGTCTCTTTCCTGATCAGGCTGACCAATAGGCCATCCATCCGATCGTCGACTGGCTGAGATCACGCCGGTTGCGCTGGTGGGCATTAAAAGGCGCGCGACCGCCATTGCCGTATAATTTTGGCGACTTAGCCGGGCCGAGCCCATAAATAACCGCATAATTTCTGCCGAACTTGAAGTAGGCCTGGCGGGTCCGCAGGCCAGGGAATTATGCGGTAAACTAATAAAAATAATGATTATTTGAAAACCGGCAGGAGTTGCTGTAATTTTCAGCCACACAGATGGAAGCGTCATGCTGGGCAGGCTCTTTTTTTGCTTACGTCGTAAAAGTTATATTGTGCGACATAGAAAATCTCGGTCGAAGTGCTCCTCTCAGTCACAGTAGGGAGCTAAGGGCGCGGTCAGCGCCAACCCAATGGTGGTTAAGTTGCCAAAAAAAGTGGCTACCTCGTCTCAAACGGGCCACTCTCGGCGGCGGCTGGCGGCGGTATCCATCGCTCTCTTCTCAAGTGAGTTCAGATTGATGGTCTTTCGGGTTAAGTATTCTTGCACCCTTGCCTAGGCAGACCGGTACCGCCTCTGCCAGATTTCCCAGGCTAGCCTGGTAACCAACCACTAACGCCTGGAGTACTACAACTTGAAGATCGTTATAAGTCCTATATATATGGAGTTATCCACAGGCGGGTCTACTCTATCAAAGTAGATCATTTGTAGTTCTTCTCCTCTGGTGAAGCCTGGTGCTCTCCCCTTTTTTTTGCGACTGCCGGCGCAATCGGTTGTGCTTACTTTTATGTTTACCGTCGAACTTAACTCCCCAGCCCACCCCTCTTAAGTGGCGACTTGGCCGCCGGTTAGCACCGGTCAACTTAACGGCCCACCGGTAAGCGCTCTCCCCTGCCTGGGCCCCGCCTAGGCCCACAGCGGTTGGCCACCGTCGGCCTGCCTACTTTAGGGGAAACAAGAACGCAAAAATCACCCCGACTACCGCCGCTACCAGCGAGTACTCGCGCAGGGTGTTACTGAACAACACACCCCGCAAGTAGTTGTGGAGAATGCCCAAGCCAATGTACAGCCAAGCCATCACCAGCAAGGCGCTGTTCCAGACGTTTAGGGGTAAAAATGACAACACCAGGCCTAGCTCAGCCAGCAGTAGTGTCATCAGCGCAGACAGCCCGATTACCCGCCGCTCGATCCGCTGTTCAAAGTTCATCGACCACAGTGACATAAAAATCAGCGGCAAGTGGACCAAGCCGATCAGGCTGCCATTGGCGTAAAACGGTAGTTTGAGCGAAAAGATGGTGTTGGTGTACAGCAGCGATGTCAACAAGGTGAAGATGAAGGCTACCGCGTGGGCAGCGTGGACCAGCTGGATGGTCCGGCCCTTGGCCACCGAGTAGATGTTGGACGTCAGCAGTAAAGCGTACTGACCAATACCGAACAGGCTGAGGATAGCGACCCGGCTGAGCAAGTTGGTCGGCAGCAGGAAGTAAAACAAGCTGACGGCGCCGGCGAACAAGGCGGGAAACGGCACGATGGCCAGCAGTTCAAAGCGCTGTAGGTCGTCGGACAAGGCCCAGCCGGACAACAGGTACGATAACACCATAAACACCGCTACTGCCAGGTAACGGACCTCAAGGGACAGCAACTGGACAGCAACTAGGCCCAGCGTCAGTAGGGTGGCGGTGATGACAAATTTTTCCCGACGGCGCATGATTGATCTTGACCGGACCGGACCAGTCGGTTAAGCCCAGTTGGCTTCTCCACCCTCGTCCGGCATCTCTACTCCGGTATACACGGCCTCCACATCATCGAGTTCCTCTATCTCGTCTACCAACTGGCGGAGCCGAGAAAGGCTGGCGTCATCGGGCAGAGGCATCGGCATCTTCAGTTGGTAGTCGTTACCGCGGCGCTCAAACAGGTACGAGACCGATCCGGGGCTGCCTAGCGAGCCGCCGGCCTTGCTGAACAGCGACTTGACGTCGGCACCTGCCCGGTTGGTGTTGTCGGTGACGACCTCGACTAACAGCCCCACGCCGCCCGGACCATACCCCTCGTACGTCACCTCTTGGAACTGGACGCCGGACCCGCTTTTCCCTAAGCCCTTGTTAATAGCTTTCTGGATGTTGTCTTTGGGCATGTTGGCTGCCCGGGCCTTGTCGATCAGTGTCCGCAGGGTTGGATTGGACTTAGGGTCACCTGAACCACCGTCCTTGACCGCCATCCTCACTGCCCTGCTCAGGTGGCTAAAGACGCGACCACGCTTGGCGTCCATGGCGCCCTTGCGATGCTTGATGTTGGCCCATTTGCTGTGTCCGGCCATATGATGGTCAGATTGTACGTGGTTGGTACCCAAGTTGACAATGCCGGCTTTGGCCAGTATCCTTGTCCGGTAAATCTGCTCCCATGAACAAGATTTCTCAGTTTCAACGTCAAGCTATCCAAGCTGCCAAGCGGCTGGACTGGCAGGCAGCGGTGGAACACAACTCCGCCCTGCTCAACTACGATCCGGCTAACGTGGGAGCGCTCAACCGCCAGGGGGTAGCGTACTTCCAGCTGGGCATGCTCAGCAAGGCCCGCCACAGTTTTAAACAAGTGCTGGACATCGACAAGTCCAATCCAATCGCCCGCAAACAGCTCGATAAGATCAAACAGAAAAAACCGGCGACAGTCAGTTTTTCGCGCGAGCACTTCATTGAAGAGCCGGGCAAAACCAAAATTGTCGAACTGCACCGGCTGGCCAGCAAAGCAGTGCTGGAATCAGTAGCCGTCGGCGACCTCTGTCAGCTGGTACCCAAGAGCCGTTACATCTCAGTAGAAAGCTCTAACAGCACTTATCTGGGGGCCTTGCCCGAAGACCTGTCGTTCAGGCTGACTAAGCTGATGAAGCGGCGCAACTCGTACAGCTGTTTTATTCACTCTGCCGATGGTAAGTGCTGTAGTGTCTACTTAAAAGAAACTTTCCGGTCCAAGCGCAACGAGAACATTAACTCGTTCCCGCTCAATCGAGTCAACTTGGCGGCGATCAATGATGTCGACGAGCGTTTTTTGCTGGAGGACGACGTGCCGCTAACCATCGTCAACACCGATACAGACGCCGAGAAAACTCTCAAGGATGTCTCCAGCGATAACGACGATTGACCGGTGGTAGTGCTAAAGGACTTTCTTTCGGCCGTTCTTACTGCCCACGGACAGTGCGGGGAGCGGCCAGTAAGCCTAGCCAGGCCTGCTCCACCTCACTTCCCAAAAACAAGACCAACGGAGCCCGGTACCGGTCGGCGGTGGGCTGGTCGGTGGTGGCGGCAGTGCTGATCGGCAGAGCGGCTTGAAGCAGTTGTACCTCTTGGCGGCAGCGGCCTTGCTCGGCAGTGACTAGTCGCGTCTGGCCGTTCGGTTCGGGAGCGTTACCTACTCTGATCACCGATAACTGGTTAGACTCGAGCAAATTAGTCATGGCAGTAGCCAAGCCGGAAGTCTGGGTAGCGTTGATCACCGCCACCTGACAGCTTAACTTAGTAGGCCGGCGCAGGCTCAGCTGGTGATCTGCCCAGTCTGACCAATCCTCTATGGTTGGGGCAAACAACCGGTCACTGGAAAGCTGGAACAGAAAACCGGACCACGCCCAGAGCTGCTGCCAGTCGGTACCCTGCCCCACCAAGGCGGCGGAGTGGCTGACCAGCCACCACCACAACTGGAGCTTGTTGGGACCGGCCGGCAACTGGTCCGCCACCATCACATCGTCGAGCAGAATGGTCAAGGCGGCGCTGAAACCGGCGATGGTAAAGTGACCGGCAGCCGGACCGAGTGAGCCGGTGGTAGCCAGAGCTGCTGGGCCAGGCTCCGGACCAACAAAAGTGTCGTACCGGGCAAAGTGACCGGCCAGCTGGGCAACTTCCAGCGGCTGATCACTGCCCAAAGCCGGGGTGGTCAGGCCCGGACTGAACTCAAACCAATACGCCGCGGGGCGGTGAGGCCGAAGGGCCAGCAGAACCACCCGCTGGCTGTCTTGGCGGTCAAGCCAGACAAGATTGATGGGCCGGTCGAGTTCGGGCAACGTCAACAAGCCCACCACCACTACCCCACCAACCACTATCACGGTGCCACTGATCACTCCTGCCACTAACTTGAACTTGCTCCACAGGTAGCTAAGAAAAGTAGGACGGCGCTGCTTGGCAATGCGCTGTTTAGCAATGCGCTGTTTGGCTGGGCGACGGACAACCATCATCATCTTAAATTGTACGACGGATATCAGTCGGGCCGCTGTCCAACCGCTGTCGAAACAGCTGGCCTACCTAACAAGGGCGGAGCGCATCTGTTCGGTCAACCCAACCATGAAACGCAAGTTATGTCGGGTAGCCAGGCGGAAGTACGATAGCTCTTTGGTCTTGTAGAGGTGGTGTAAGTATGCCCGGGTGTAACCGGCCTGACAGGTGGCGCAGTCACAGTCCGGCTGGATGGGCCGCCGGTCGCTAGCAAACTCCTGCCTGGCGATGCTGAGCCGGCCGCGCCGATACGGTGACCGGAACGAGAACGCTCCGGCGTTGGCCGTGGTTTGGCCCTGGGCCGGCTGCTCGATTGACAGCCGGCCCGCGAACAAGGCGCCGTTGCGGGCCAGCCGGCTGGGCCCGACACAGTCAAACATGTCGAATCCCAGATTGACACCGAGGACCACATCGGCCGGATCGCGGCCCAGGCCCATGGCGTAGTGAGGCTTGTCCACGGGCAACAGCTCCCGAACAGAGTCCATGACTTGGACGGTACCGGCCGAGTTGTAGCCAATGGTCTCCCCGCCCAGAGCTATGCCGTCAAACGGCAGTTGGCAAATACTGCGGGCGGCCAGGCGGCGCAGGTGGTGATGTTGGCCGCCCTGGATAATGCCGAACAGCGCTTGGTAGCTGCCCTGGGCGCTCAACCGGCGGCGCTTTTCCCAAGCGGCCAGTGATTGCTCCGCCCAGCGGCTGGTCCGATCGAGAGCGGCAGCAGCTTGGTGTTGGTCGGCGCTATCTCGAGTGCAGTCGTCAAAAGCCATGATGATGTCGGCGCCCAGTTGGTGCTGTAAGCTATCGGCTGTATCCGGAGTGAAACGGTGGGTGCTGCCGTCCAGATGGGAACGGAAAGTTACTCCGTCGGCATCGATCAAACCATCGAGAGAAAAGACTTGGAAGCCCCCCGAGTCGGTGAGGGTGGGGTGAGGCCAGTTCATGAAGCGGTGGAGACCGCCCAACTGAGCTACTCTGGCCGCCCCGGGCCGCAAGTAAAGGTGGTAAGTGTTGGCCAAAACTATCTCGGCGCCCAACTGTTCCAGATCGGCCGAGTCAAGCGACTTGACCGTGGCTTGAGTACCGACCGGCATGAAGATGGGAGTCTGGACCCGGCCATGAGGAGTGGTGATGAGCCCTGCTCGGGCATGACCGCGCTTTGCCTCGAGGGTAAACGAAAAGGAGTTACTCACCGACTTGGTAGCGAACAAAACGACTGACGGCCAGTTTTTCCCCCAGCGTACCACTGGTCTGTTTGACAAGCTGCTCGAGTGTCTGACTGCTGTCGCGGATGTACTCTTGAGCCAACAACTCATCGACCGTGGTCGGCGCCATCGACGCCACCTGCATAGCAATCTCCCGGGCAAGGTGACGGAACTGGTCGTTACGGGCCACGAAGTCTGTCTCGCTGAGCAGTTCCACCAGGACCGCAATTTTGCCGGTCTGGTGAACGTACGCGGCTACGTAACCCTCGTTGGTAGGCCGGTCGGCCTTTTTCTCGGCCCGGGCCAAACCTTTGGCCCTGACCAGCTCGACGGCTTTAGCCATGTCGCCATCGGCTTGTTCCAATGCCCGCCGGCAGTCCAGCACCCCGGCGCCAGTTTGGTGGCGGAGCTGTTTGACGTCGGCGGCGGAGAAGTTTGACATAATGCGGTTCCAGTTAGCAGTCAGACGATCCAGCCTGGACCGGGGCAGCGGCAGACGGTCTTGTCTGACTAGCCGAGCTGTTGTTGTCAGGACCGCTTTTAGCGGTGCCGGTCGGTCGGTCGGACTTTCCGGCCCGGTAGCCGGCGGCCACAGCCTGGACAATAAACTCGATACTGCCCATCGCATCATCGTTGGCCGGGATAGGAATGTCAATCGGCCGCGGGTCGGTGTTAGAGTCAATCAGGGCGATCAGCGGCACGTCCCGCTTGATAGCCTCCTTGACGGCGATGCTTTCGGTCCTGGGGTCAACGATGAACAGCGCGTCCGGCAAGCTGCTCAGCGCTTTGATACCCCGGAAAAACCGCTCCAGTCTCCCCTGTTCTTTCTCCAGTTGGTTACGTTCAAACTTAGTGTAGTGGTCGTACTCGCCACTGACCAGCCCTTGCTCGATATCGATCATCCGCTGGAGCGACTTTTTGACTTGGTTCCAGTTAGTCAAAGTGCCGCCCAACCAGCGCGAAGTAATGAACATCGCACCGCTGTCGGCGGCGGCTTGTTCGACAATATCTTTTGCCTGGCGTTTGGTGGCCACCATGACCAGCACTTTGTTGTCGGCGCCCAGCTGGTAGGCGTAGTTGTAGGCAATGGTGAGCTGGCGGACTGTCTTGACCAGGTCAAAAATGTGGACGCCTTCTTTCTCAGCGTAGATCCAGTCGGCCATAGCCGGATGCCACTTGCGGACCTGGTGGCCAAAATGGACGCCGGCTGCCAACATCTGCTGGAGGTCAAACTCGGGAGCCTGGTCGGGCAAGTCGCTGAGGTTGAGAGGTGCCATGTCGTGTCCTTGGGTTCGCGGTCAGCCCGGGTTGACGTTCGGGTAGACGCTGGCCGCGATCTTGCGACTGGCCGATAACGTCAGGACGTAAAGCTCGGCTGCCGCGCAGTACTTGGTAGTCAGGACGGTATTGTACCACGCTCGAGGTAGATCTAGTCAGGCCAAGCCTCTAACGCGACCGGTGGCGGCCGGTTCTGGTTAGCGGCTGGTTCTGGTCGGCGGACGGCCAATCTCAAACAATTCTCGAGCAAGCTGACCACTGTCATCGGCCCTACTCCGCCAGGTACCGGAGTCACAAAAGCGGCCTTTTCCCCGACTGAGCTCAGATTGATATCCGGCCGTGGCTCGCCGACATCAACCAGCACTGCTCCTGGCGCCACCAGCTCGCCGGTCAGCAAGTGATGATGACCGGTAGCCGATATCACCACTCCCGCGTCGGTAACTCCCCTGCCCTGCTCAAGGCGCTGGGCCAGGCCAGCGCGGCCAAGCAGTTCCACGTCTACGCCGCGCTGGCGCAGGTAAAAAAACAACGGCCGGCCCAGTAAGTCAGACTTGCCCAGAATAACTACCCGCTGCCGGGCCAGTTTAAACTCCGGCAGCTGCCGCTCGGCTTCGGCTAAGATACTCATTACTGCCCGGACGGTGGCCGGCAAGACCAACCCTTGCTCTTGCCAAGTACCGGCCTTGATGGCCGCCAGCACCTCAGGGTAGAGACCGTCCACGTCCTTGGCCAAGCTCAGCCGGCCGGTCTGGAGGCGCCACCAGCTGGTGAAAGCCCGGCGCACGGCGGCTGACTGACCAGCGGCGGCTACTCCGGCGGCCCGCTGCCAAGTCGTGTGCCGCGGTTTCTGAATGATGATGCCGGTCACCGTCGGGTCGCGGTTGAGCCGGTCGATGTTCGCTAAAACTTGGGTCAGGGGAGCGGTCAGCGAGTGACGGAACACTTCGTACTCGATCCCCGTTTGCCGGGCGGCAGACTGCTTGAGTTGAGTATATAATGTGCTCCCTTGGTCTTCGGTGTAGAGAATAGCGGCTATCTTGAGGAAAATGCCCTGTTGGGCCAAGGCGTCGACCCGCCGGCTAAGGGTGGTTAGGCGGCGCTGGGCAGTAGCGTGACCGTCAAACACCATCATCGCAGTAAGCGGCGCAACAGCTCTACGTTGCGAGCATCGGGCCCGTCGCCGTCAAACCCGGGCACTTCTAAGATCAGTGGTAAGTGGCGCAGGTGCCGCTGGTTTAAAAAGTAGCGCAGATCTGCCCTGGGAACTAGGCCCTCACCGAGGTTGGCGTGGCGGTCACGGCCGGAGTTAAAGGGGTCGCGGCTGTCATTAACGTGGACACACTTGAGGTCAATCCATAGCTCGAGCCGGTTAATCTCATCGATGAGCGACTTAAACTCGACGTCCGAGACTGGAGCGCTCTTGCCCAAGTAGTAGCCGGCTGCCCAAGCGTGACAGGTATCGACGCACCAGCCCAGCCGCCGAGAGCCAACCGTATCGAGCAGCCACTTAACTTCCGCCAAGTCACTGCCTACTTTCCCCTGCTGGCCGGCCGAGTTCTCGATCAGCAGGGTCGAGTTGCGCGGCGCGTCGGCCAGCAACCGGCCTAGTACCTCTGCCACCTGTCGGCGGATCGCCGGCCAGCCCCTGCCCTGGTGACTACCCAAGTGAACCACTACTCCCGAGCCGCCCAGCCGACTGTTAAACTCCAGGTCGTACTTGAGCACGCGGAGTGACTTGTCGACCAAGTCTGATTTGTGCGAAGCCAAGTTAGTCAAGTAAATCGCGTGCGTAAAGATCGGCGCGACCGACAGTTCCTGTTGCTTGGCCGCTACTTTGTCGAAGGCTACTGTTTCCAGCTCTCGGCGGGCCCATACCCGAGGGCTGCCCGAAAAAAGCTGCAGGCAGTTAGCGCCGATGGCGGCGGCCCGCTCGACAGCTTTGTCGGCACCACCGGCCGCGGAAAGGTGGGCTCCAATTTTTCGCATGTTGTTCTCTCTGGACCGACGCCTTACCAACTCACCAACTCACCAAGTTACCAGCTAAACACCGGGAACTGTTTGGCAAAAACGGTCACCTGACGGCGGAGCTTGTTGAGATGACGGTCCCGCGGCAACTCGCTTAAGAACTGGCTGATGTACGCTCGGCGCTGACGGCGTTGGTTGCCTTGGCCGCCGCCGGGCAGTTGCCATCGGCGAGAGTACTCCAAGCCGTCCAGCAGCCACTCCATCACCTGCTCGATGTCCGCCGTCTTCATTCCTCGGGTAGTGACGACCGGCGCGCCCAGCCTGACGCCCGAAGGATAGTAAGGTGAACCGCTCTCGTTGGGTATGGTGTTGCGGTTCAACACTATGCCGGCGTACTCCAACGCCCAGGCCGCCAGCCAGGCCTCCACGCCGTGTGAGTGGACATCAACCAAGACGTAGTGCTTGTCACTGCCGCCGCTGATTAACCGATAGCCAGCCCGTTTAAACTCTCGGGCCATTACTTGGGTGTTGTCAAGAACTTGCTGGGCATAGCGGCGGAAGGCCGGTCGCTGAGCTTCTCTGAGCGCCACAGCCACGCCGGCGATGGTGTGGAGGTGCGGTCCACCCTGTATACCGGGAAAAATGGACCGGTCTATCTGGTAGGCCACGTCAACCTCCGGCTTGATCCGTGACCGGCGGCGGCCGAAGATCAACGCCCCGCGCGGGCCGCGCAGAGTTTTATGAGTGGTCGTCATTACTACATCGGCGTAGCGAAAAGGCGCGGCGTTGACGCCAGCGGCGATCAGGCCCGCCTCGTGAGAAATGTCGGCTAAGTAGTAGGCGCCCACTCGCTTGGCGATCCGGCCCATCCGATAGTGATCAATTTGGCGCGGGTAGGCCGTGCCGCCAGAGATGATCAGTTGCGGCTGGGCCTGGACAGCTTCTTGTTCCAGCTGGTCATAGTCGAAGGTGAGCTGGTCGCCAGCCACGTGATAGTAGTGAATGTTCCAGATCTTGCCCACCAAGGTACTGAACTGCTTAAACTTCCAGCCGTGGGAGAGGTGTCCACCATCGGGCAAGTACATAGCCATGATGGTCTCGGCCGGCCGGAGCAAAGCATTGTACACGGCCAGGTTGGCTGGTGAGCCCGAGTACCCCTGAACGTTGACTCCCCAAAGATGGGACTGAAGCCCAAAAGTCTCCAGCGCCCGGCGGCGACAGATGTCCTCTACTTGGTCGGCGTGGGCGTTGCCTTGGTAGTAGCGCTGGCGAGGGTAACCTTCGGCGTACTTGTGCATCAGCACCGAGCCGACTGCCCGGTGGACCGCCGGCGAGGCGTGGTTCTCCGACGGGATCAGGTCAATTACCTGGCGCTGGCGACGACGCTCACGGTTGATGATCTGAAATACTTGGTCCGATGACGAAGTCTTGTTGGTAGAAGGCATAACTACCTCCCCGCTATCTTAACTCATCGTGGCGTTGTCACAACAACTAAAGGCGGTCCCCAAAGAGTAAAGACCGACAGTTAGTTGACGATGCCGAGAGTCACCGGCAGAGTGGTTGGTAAAGACGAACTGGCCGACCGGACTGTGACCCTAACCTGCGCTACTCGGTCAGCAGGATTGACATCATTAGAAACTGTGGCGGCAATGACCAGCTCTAAGTTATCCTTGGCAAAAGTGTCTACTCTTCCCTCAATATCGTAAGCGCCGCTGTGAACAAACTTCCAGCCTAGTCGCTCTAGTTGAGAACGGTCAAAGATGAGAGTACTGGGCAACCGAGGCAGTTGACCGGTGGCACGACGAGTGCGACGAGGCCTGCTGCGGAACATCTTCGTCTATCAAACCAGACCGGCCACTCCGCGTCAATCGCAACTACTGGACTGCAACTACTGGATCGGTCCGTTCGGACCAGACTCGACAAGGTATCTATACCAACCAATGCTGTTGATCGTCAGCCAGTTGCCGTTTGAGTGTTGACCTTTGACTTTACTAACTCTGACTTCACTTGGAGGTAAAGGGTATCCTTCGTCCCTAATTAGGGCCCACAAGGCCCAGGCCGGCAAAAGTTTATCAATGATCAGCAACCGGGCCAGTTCAAATGTTATAGTTTCCCTGGTGTCGCCGCCGGGGTAATAGGCGGCCAGCTGAGCACCATTAGCTTCAGCTAGCTCGAGCATGGGAATCCGGGGGTTGATACCTGGGTCGAATGATGACTGGACTTCCTCTCTTGTTAACGGTTCGGCAAAAGAGGCGGTGATCCCCACCCAGCCCAGCTTGTGAACTACCTGCTCGGTGTGGTCATCTTGGGCCATCACCGCGTACCAGGCTACCCACTGGGCATCGAATGCTTCCTTGGTGTACCACCCGACGGCTTCTTCTTCGAGCGCAGTTAAGTCCTGCCGCCGACCAACGCGGTTTGGGTTAGATTGAATTTGGCCATCACTGGGACGCAAGAACATCACGTCGCTGGCCATTATTATAGGTAGCGCCGCAGCTATAGGTAGCCGCGCAGCCGCGCGTCTCTGCTGCTCTGCTACCTGCTCTACTTTCCAGGTTGCCGGTTTTTGAGGAGGTGATAGCCTGTTTTCTACTAGCGGTTCCAGTTCCCCAAACAAAACTTCGGGGTCGATGACCTTGACAGTTGACCCAGGGTAGATGTTCTCGAGTCGAGACGGATCATGTTTCTTGCCGGTGCCAATAACAATTTCAAGCAAGCTATCCCTTTTACCTCAGTTGTACTTGGCCGTCGGCACCCAGCTTGACGACCTGGATCAGCGAGCACACCTTGACGCCGGTCTGCCGTTCGATCTTGTCAACGCCGCCCTGCCACTGTTTACTGAACAGCACTGCCAGTCCCACTACTTGCACGCCAGCCTGCTGAAGAGCGGTGATGGCGGCAATAGCAGTACTGCCGTGGGCCACCACGTCGTCGACCACCAAAACTTGGTCGCCCGATTTGACGAAGCCGATGTGGCTGATGACATTCTCGGTGTTGGTCGTGAAAGATGAGTTGGAGTAGCTGACAATGTCTTGCCAAGACCCAGGGAGTCGCCCGGCCCGCTTGGAAGGCAGGATCTTGATGACATCGAGCATGCCCGCCAGGACCGAAACTAACCGGCTGCCGGCATCGGGTACCCCCACGACGGCATCGATGGTGGTGTGACCGTGATAATGCTCGGCCCAGCACTCCGAAGCCAGTTGTAAAATTTTGGGGTCAATCACCAAATTAAACGGCTCCACCGCGATGTACCCTTTGCCGGCATCTTTAACTACGGCTGCCTCCTTGAACCGCTGGCGCAGAACAGCTAGTTTGTCGGCGGTACTGAGACGCTCTGGGTGCTTCATGAACTTAAAGTCCCATCATTCACCACAGCGAGCTTATAAATAAAAAACACCTGCTCGTTTCAGCTCGCTTGGTTTTCCTCTCCCCTACCGACTGATGGCTGGGCGGTTCGTTGCTTGGGAGCGAAAACAACCAGGTGCTTTCGCTGCAAGTGTTGTTGTTAGAGATTATTAAAGCGCAGTGGCTGCTAAAAAGCAATCTTTGATTCTAACGTTATTTAGCGTTATCAATAATAGTTCTGATGGTTTTATCAACTTCTTTAGGTAGGTCGCCCAAATTGGCGTCGGGGAAAAACCGCGTCAAAACAATCGGCCGCATACCGGAAATAAATGTTTTGTTGTCTTTTAGATAGACATTTATCTTACAAGGCAGACAAAGGCCAATCTTTACATCGGCTTGTAAAACGGTGTAAGCGGATTTAGCATTACATACTTCAAAAATTTTAAACGGTTCGATTTCAAAGCCCTTAGCTCTAATCGATTTTTTTGACATCATGGACATGAAGCACTTTAAATCCCGCTTTGGCAGTTTCAAGTTCTACTGCCTTAACAGCTTCATCAAAAACTTTACTTGTTTCGACGGTATGGTCAAGAAACATTTTATCCATTTTGCGGAATCTTTAATTAATGCCTGCCGGCTTTAGGCAGTCTACTAAAAAGTTAACTGGTACTCAACACCCGCCAGTACTTGGCCAACGGCAAATCTTCGTTCGAACTCATTTTTACTACCGCTGTTTACATGAAAGTAGTAGTCCCTCAGGCTCAAAACCGTTTGGGCATCAACAACATCGCCCGGCGCAATGACCTCGCCAGCGAAGGACAAAGCTAGCCCGCCATCACTAGGCCGTAACTCAGGCATCAGCTCCAGCAACCCTTCAATGTGGGGCTGTTGGTAGTAAGCCTGCCACTGTTTTCTCAAGTTCGGTGGCAACCATAAATCGGCGTAGTCACCTCCATCAGATACGGCAAAGGACTGTCGATCGTTGCCGGGGCGCTGTGGCCGTAGAATGTAGTAAGGGTGGTCGCCGCTACTCATTTCTGTAGCCAAACTGCCCAAAAACATGGTCACTGTTCTCTCGAGGTCGCCGTCTTTGGAGCGAATAAACTTGAGGATTTGCTCAACTCCGCGCTGATCGCCAACGGTGGCCCCGACGTGAAGGTTGGGCGGCAGTTCGCCTTTGGATCTCAAGACGGACAGCAAAGCCAGCACCGACGAGCCGGAGGCAATGGCCCGCTCCCTGATCAGCAAATTGTCGGTGTTTGTCAGCCGATTGATCTGCGCCTCTGTTAAGTTCAAACCAATGCCCAGCTCTTTATGGTTAACGCGCTTGTTGTGCCTTTTGGCGTTGACCAGCACTTGTAGCTCGGGGCCAAAACCCAGTACCTGGTTGGCCAGCACCCCGGCCCTGACTACCCCGACCGCCGTGTAATCGCTAACCGGCAAAGGTTTGTTCGGCCGGTGTCGTTCCAACCACTGTTTTTCTTGCCTGGCTATTATCTGGTCGTGCTGCTGATACTCAGCACACAACCTGGCGTCAAGCCAGCCAAACAGCCCAAACTTCTCGTCAAGCCCTTCGATGCCGTTAAGAGCGGCCACTACCTCATCATCACCCTCCGGGTCCCAGCTGGCAAGCAGGTCATAAACTTCCAGCCCGGCGGGCAGCTCCTCCGGTTGCCGCCAAACTTGGTCCTCGGGAACCTGACCAACCATGCCAAGGCTTTCGAACAAATCGCCGAAGTCCACAAAGAAGTTGTAGGCGTTGTCTCCCACCGCCCCCTCGAAGCGTCTATCCAGGGTAGGGTCGATCAGAGTTCCACCCGGAGCGGAGTACACTGTCACCCGATTGCCGAAGACTTCGATCTCTTTGGCGATGGCCGGTGAAAGCGTGACCCGGCGCTCCTTTGACGGTTGGCGCACCTCAGAATGATCAGAGTGAGCGCCTCCGCCGGCACCTTGGTCGGGATAATGGTGAAAGCCCAGTGCCGACTCCTGCGGATTTACCACAACTTCATTACTCGCATAGTTGCTAGATAGTTGCTAGCTGGACAGTGAAAACACCGCAATTATACGCAATCTTGCGGCTAGCCGCAACTGTTTGTTAAACCGTTTGTTAAAGGCTGTTTGTTAAAGGCACCGTTTGTTAAAGGCAGGCCGCTTTAAGATCGCAGTAGTTTGAGGCTGTGCTCCAGGTCGTCGGCCAGCTGTACCTGGACCACCAGCGGCTGCCGGCCGCGCGGGTGCGGCAGCTCGATCCGGCTGGCGTGAAGAAACTGGCGCGGGCACCACAGCTTGTCGAGACGGCGACGTTTCTTGCCGGCGTAAGTCTTGTCACCCACTAACGGGTGCCCCCGGTGGGCCAAGTGCACGCGGACCTGGTGGGTGCGGCCGGTCTTGGGCCAGCACGTCACCAGCGAGAACCCCTGGTAACTGCGGGCCTGAGCCGTCAAGGTCCGGACTGCTTGGTCAGGCAAGGCGGCGGCCAAGGCCGTCGGATCAAGTCCGGTCAGGTACCGCTCCAAGCGGTAGGCAGTCACAGCCGGCCGACCGTCGGGCCGAACGGTGAACTTGGTGGGATCAACCGAGGAGCGGCCAATCGGCAAGGAGATCACTTCTTGGGAAGTGCTCAGCCGACCATGGACCAAGCAGGTGTAGGTTTTAATCACCCGGCGCTGTTTAAAGTCAGCCAGCAACTGGGCCAGAGCGGTAGGATGTTTAGCGATCACCAGTGCTCCGCTGGTGTCTTTGTCCAGACGATGGACCAAGCCGCCGCGCTGGCGAAAAATCTCCTCTGGCGTACCGTACTGAGGATCGAACTCGGGCGGCAGAGTGATATCGGGATGGTTGGGCGGTGGTGGGCTAAACTGGCTGGTTGGGGTAATTTGGGTGGTTCGATCGGCCCGGCGGTTGGTTCGGTCAACGGCAACCAAACCAAGGCGCTCCTCTGCCCAGTCCTGAACCGTTGGACTGGGTGCCAACTCGGCCCGGTTGACGACCATTCCGGCCGGTTTGTTGATTACCAGCAGGTCATCATCCTGGTAAATAATGTCGATGGTTGTCATACCTAGTCCTGGGTGGTTTTGGTTGTTGGGCGACCCTTTAGTTTTCCTAACTAGTTTTTTTAGTGAGACTGCTCCTTCTGCGTACTAGCGCCCGCCATACCACCGCGGCCAAACCGGCAGTGATAGCCCAGTCAGCCAGGTTGTTGGACAAGCCGAGCAGGGGTAGGGGCAGCCAGTCGCGGACGGCCCCGAATGCCAGCCGGTCTAGTACGTTAGAGACTCCCCCACCGACCAGCAGGGCCAGGCCCAAGTCTGACCATCGCTCCTTTGCTTGGTGGGCAGGGCGAGGTCTGACCAACTGCCACCACAGCCAGCCAATCACCCCCAGCGAGCCAACCGTCCAGCACAGATGGCCCAAACCGGCGCCAAGTCCCAAACTGCCGCCGGCGTTGAGCGTTACCAGTCCGGCTGAGGCGGCCAGCCGCTTGGTCACTTGGTCTAACCCTACTGTTACTAAAATGACCACCATTGCCAACTGCCGTCGAAGGCAGCGCCGGTGCAAATAGTGGTCAAAAAAACGGCGGTGGGGCCCAAAACTACTCACTTGCTGGTTGTTGTTGGTGGCTGACTGTTGGTAGTTGCTATGGGCGGTACCCGTCCCAGTACTAGTAGTTGTCGGTCTAGACTGTCTGCTCAAGGCTGGATCTCAAAACTGGGGGCAGGCGGCGGGCGGCGGCGGGACGTCACCAACGGCAGTTTGCGGCCGGAGCGAACGTACAGCATTAACCCTCCCAGTCCGGCCAAGACCAAACCGCCCACCAGCTGGCCGCTGGCATCGGCCAACTGCCACAGCGGCTGGGTGACAAAGCTGGTCACAGTCACGAACAGCCCGGTCCCCAACAGGAACACGCTCAGTAAAAAACCGGTCTGGGCAGTACTGCGGCGCGATCGATACCAGCCAAAAGTCCGGTAACGGCACTCGGCCCACAGCAGGTACCCATACAGTCCAAAGTAGAACAACACAAAGTACAACGGCACCGGGTGAACTCGCTGGTCCAAACCAGGGAGCGGCACTGCCCAGGGCAGTTGAGTGGGCGTGCCCGCCACCTGGCCAGCCGCGAACAGTCCGATCCAGACGAAAATCAAGCTGAAGCTGACTGCCAGCGCCCAGAAATCAAGCACTTCAAAAGCATCCCATTTTTTGGTCCGGGCGTACTTGGTCAGGTATAGCGCCGAGCTAACCAGCATGGCCAAGATGCTCAGGCCGGGCCGGGCAACCACGTCCAGCCAGCCAATCACATCCAGGCCAAACTGCTCAAAGTTGAGCATCACGAATGCCCAGCGGCCGACCACCAGCCCAAACAGCGTGGACAGTAAAAAGCCGTCAAAGATCTCAACCTCGTCGTAGTGCTCTTCACGACCTTTGCGCCAAAACATGAACGCGCCAGCTAAAAAGGCAAACGTCACCATCACATTGAGCGTCTGGAATGCTACCGGGCCGAGCCGCAGCAGGGTTGGTACCATGGTGGCCTTAATGATACACCACCATACGCCACCGGCAGGCCACCAGGCTATGTGCTGATAAAGCTGATGGCGGTTCCTGAGGCTGATGGCGGCTCCTGAGGCTGATCAGGCTAGCCTCGGCCGATTCTTTAATCCTCCTTACAGCGGTCGAGTTGTTTTTGCAGCTCCCGGGCAGCCGCGGCCGGATCATCCGCGAAAATGATGCCCCGGGACGAGTTAACCAGTAAAGCGTTACCGTGCCGACCAAAGGCGCCCTTTAGATCTTCCGGCTTGCCGCCCTGAGCACCAACGCCGGCGGTCAACATCACCATCTCCTCACCCACAATCTGGCGTACCCGCTGGAGGGCCCAGGGGTAAGTTGCGCCCGCTTCTACAAAAACATTGCCGTTCCGGTTCCAGTGCCCAGCCACCCGTTCTGCAACGTACTCGTAAAGGCGCTGACCGCTGCTCAGCTTGAGCTCCTGAAATTCTGCAGCGCTAGGGTTGCTGTCGTGAACATACACACAGACGCCAATTTGGGGATCGTCCAAGTAGTCCTCGACCGTGTCAAAACCAAACCACGGCGTAACCATCACGCAATCAAACTTCAACCACTCAATAATTTCCTGTTTGACCAGAGAAACGGAAGCGCCCATCTCCGACCGCTTGCAGTCGGCCAACACCGGAATGTCGCTGTGGTGTTGGCGCAAGTAGCGGTTGGTCAGCTCCAGACCTTTCAGGCCGTCGCTGCCGAACCCGGCGTAGAAGGCCAGGTTGCTTTTATAGGCGGCGGCCAACTGGTAAGTTTGAGAAATGACCGAGGTATTGAAAGCAAGAATTGACTCGGCAACGCCGGCACCGTTTTTGAACGCGTCAGGGATGCGGTCGTAGCGGCTATCAAGTCCCACACAGACATTTGATTTTTTGCGGGCAATGCTGGCCTGTAGTTTTGCCAAGAACTTCATTGCGTGTCTGCCTGGTCAGAGCCAGAATAATTTATTGGCTTCCTGTCGGCATTGGTAACTCTCCCCCCGTTTTGTTTGTAATTTAGGGTATTTCTGGCTTCTTGAGTGAGCTGGGCATTCGGTGTTTCGAGCTGAATCACTTGCCGGTACCCAACACCTATCGCCTCCAGTGCTTTGACCTTGTCGCCGTTGCTCGTCAGGACCGCCGTCACGTGCTCAATATTTAAGAACCGAATAACAGCTTGAGCTGCTCCATAGCTTCTCATGTCGGACGGCAGGTCAGCCTGGGCAAAAACTAGTTCGGCAACTTGGGCATGGCTCACTGCCATATCCGGCTGTTGAAGTTGCAGTCTTCTCACCGGAGCGTGTTGCAAAGCCCCTTTAAGGACCGTACCGTGCCCCCTTCCCTCGTGATCAGCCATTTGGACAATAACTACGTTCCTGTCATTTTTGAGGCCATAGTCATACAGTGCCATTTCAAGCTGTTGTCGACAGTCGCAGTGACTATCCAGGTTGTGAACACCGTCAGTACAGTTACTGTCTACCCGCAGCCCGTCAATCTGGTCCAGCAAGGGCTTTGTCTGGATAACTCGCACCACTTCAAACTCTTGATCGATGCCTTTACTACCCCAGACGTTAAACAGAGTAATGTAGACAAACCCGCTGAAAGTAGGATACGGGTACTTAACAACCTGCTCTACCTTTCTGCTCATTAAGTCTAACTCGATTACCTGTTCA
>Ga0210057_1003702_pt1 | contig 20911 bp, 18 predicted proteins | sample CryGeyCG2114_010_2_FD_183968 | JGI IMG/M metagenome (GOLD analysis project Ga0210057, IMG submission 183968) | Groundwater microbial communities from aquifer - Crystal Geyser CG10_big_fil_rev_8/21/14_0.10 (SPAdes) (version 2) | ecosystem: Environmental > Aquatic > Deep subsurface > Groundwater ...
CATCCTGTTTATTCCGAAGGAATCAAGGTTCCCCGCCGGCGGCGGGGGGTTCTTTTTGCTGGAGTGTCATATACACCCCTTTGCCCCGCCGACCCCGTTAATTGCGCTTCTTAAGGTAGAGGATGTAATCCCTTTTTAAGAAAGCAATTTTACGGGGTCAAGTACTATGCAATTTTTGGATTATTTTATCCAGTAACTGATCTATACCCTTTTTAGTAAGTGAAGAGATAAGAAAAATTTCCTCTCCTTTAAAATTTCTCTTGATTTGACTAATTTTATCTCTATCTATTAAATCAATTTTATTTATAACAATAATTTCTTCTTTATTGAGCAATTTATTAGAAAAAAGCTTTAATTCTCCTCTAACTTTTTGCCAATCAGATAAAAGATCTGCTTTTTGCCCATCTAAAATATGAATAAGAATTTTAGTTCGTTCAATGTGGCGTAAAAACTGATCGCCTAATCCCTTTCCATGATGTGCGCCTTCAATTAAACCAGGGATATCAGCTACAATCAATTTTATTCCTTTCCAACAAACTGTCCCTAAATTGGGAGAAAGGGTGGTAAAGGGATAATCTGCAATTTTAGGTTTAGCATGAGAAATTTGGGATAAAAATAAAGATTTGCCGACATTGGGAAGACCAATTAATCCAACATCGGCTAAAAGTTTTAACTCTAACCTTAAAATCAATTTTTGCCCCCAACGTCCTTTTTGAGCAAAACGAGGAGTCTGCCTTGTTGCAGTAGCAAAATGATAATTGCCCCATCCACCTGGGCCACCCTTAGCAATTAAAATTCGTTCTCCCCTTTTTACTAAATCTTGAAATTTAATAAATTTGCCTTGAATCTCTGTAAAAATTATGGTACCTGGCGGAGCTTTGAGAATTAAATGTTTACCTGATTTTCCAGTTCTTTTTCTTTTTTCACCTCTAGCCCCATTTTCTCCATGAAATTCTTTAACTCTGAGAAATTGTGATAAAGCATGAACATTTTCATCACAAATTAAAAAAATATCCCCTCCTTTACCTCCATCACCGCCATCTGGCCCGCCGTGGGAGATAAAACGCTCTCTACGAAAAGATACTAGACCATCACCACCGTGACCAGCTTCTAATTTAATTGTTACTTCATCAGTTAACATCTTTTAAAAAGGAGGAACAACGCCTGAACCATTTAAATGGATTTCAAAGTGTAAATGGGGACCAGTTGTCCAACCAGTCATACCGACTCGGCCAATAACTTCGCCCTGTGAGACAAAGTCACCCGGTGAAACATTTATTGATGAGAGGTGGGCATAACGTGTTGTATAACCATTACCATGGGAAATAACGATACTTAAGCCATAACCACTAGACCAACCCCGTGTAATTTCTATAATTTTCCCAGAGTCTGAAGCAAAAACAGGACTGCCTACTGGCGCTCGAAGATCGACTGCGCGATGCCTGCCAGAATAACCTTGGCTTTTACCCAAAAAATTACCGACTGGAAAAGCAAATTGACCTGTTGGTGCTTTATATCCAGATGTTGCCTCGCGATAAACCAATGATCGTTTCTGTAGGACTAATTTTTTAGCTTGTTCTTGTTGTTTTTTAGCTTCTTCTGCTGCTTTTCGTTGATTCTCTATTTCTAACCAAGCCATAGAAGTACTGGTATCTTCGGCTGGAATAATTAAAATTTGACCAGGTATAATATTACTCACTTGGGAAAAAGGAATATTGTTGGCTTGGGCTATTGTTGCTACATGAAGATCAAACTTTTTAGCAACGGTTGAAATTGTTTCTCCTTTTTCCACCGTATAGGCAAAAAAAGGTTCTTGGCCCTGCGTTAATTGTTCTTTACCTAAAAAGCCCGCATCCTTTTCTGATTCCATGGCAATCTGAATTTCATCCTTATTTTCTTCAAGAAGTGGCGTATAGGGATCAATTGTAGAGACAATGCCAGCAACATCTTCTGGTGTTAAATAGACGTATTCATTATATTTAGCATAAGCCGGACTCTTTAGGATATAAGAAGTAATATTAAAGATCAAAACAAAAAGAGCAAGTAGAATCACCGGTGCGTACTTTAATCTTTTTTCTTGCTCCCAAAAAATTTTGATTCTATAAAACTTTTCTTTGACTAAATATCCGAGTTGTTGTGTAGCCCCTTTAAAGCGTTGCAAAAGTAAAATCTATATCTCCTTCCCGCCTTTGACGGGTTACAGCATCCAGTTTAACAAGAAAGATTTTTTTGTCAAGCCCTGAACCAGAACAGAGTTCGGTTCAGGGCGCAGACCCCGTTAATTGCGCTTCTTAAAGTAGAGGATGTAATCCCTTTTCAAGAAAGCAATTTTACGGGGTCAAGAGATGAGAATCAACTTATCCACAGATTTAATGGAATGGATTATTTTTAAGAGGCTCAATACCCCGCCGTGGCGGGGAGGAAGCATATTTAAAAACAAACTTTTCCGACAGGAATACCTCGCCAGCTTGCTGCGAGGTAGTTTATTTTAAGAGGATGAAATCCTATTATGAGCAAAGCGAATAACAAGGTTCTGACGAGCGTAGCGAGGCAGGTTCTTATTTAAAACAAACTTGCCCGTAGGGATACTTCGCGGCTTACCGCGAAGTAGTTTATTTAATCGCTAATTGTATTGATATGGCCGAGGGCATAATATTAACTCCCGTAACATTGGGAGGAGTGGAAATATTATTTTTTGATAGATCAATGGAATAAGTTCCAGCAGAATTATAATTTTGTAAATTAACTAAAACACTAATATCAGAAGCTGTTAAATTCTGTAAAATATCCGCAGGCCCAGAAACTATTACTTGAACATTTGACGGAGAAACTGAGGCAACCTTTAAAGATTGAGATAAATTTTGCCAACTGTACCCAACAGTCATTTCGCGAGATGTTGAAATTGGACTAGTATATAAATTTACTTCAACTTTATTAATATCACCTAAGATAGTAATTCCAGAAGGAATATCCAGAAAGGCAAAAGTTTTTTCCTCACCAGATAAATCAGTAATATCAATAGGTTTTGTTTGGATAAAATCTATATCTTTCAGAACTTGATCACTACCACCAATTGTTAAACTTGAGGGATTAACTGTTATTTTTGACAGCCACCAGCCAGTTTTTAAGCTTCCGGTTGTATTTACTTTTATACCAACAGTTTTTGTTTTGCCCGCCTTTCCAATTGGTACTGTCACTTCCACCTCTGTCGGTGTAAAACTAATATTTTTAATCTCTGCTCCTGCGGCATCTTCAGCAATAAGTTTTACTGTTTTTTTAACATCCACAGTATCCCCCTCTAACATAATTTTACAAACGGCATTTAAAATTTTTTCCACTTTAGAGGCAGGCCCAGCTATTTCTACTTCATCTGGAGTGATCTTAGGTTCAAGAGAAGCTAAACCTTCACCGGGTTTCCCTAACAATTTTACTGTAACTGGTACTATCTTTTTAGCTACATTTTCTAAAGTGACAAAAATTTTCGAAGGTTCGGCTGACGATATCCCAACATTAGAAACTAATGAAATAGCATTAACATTTAGTTCATATGTTCCAGTTGGTCTATCAGCAACATCAACATAGGCTTTAAATGATGAAGTTGACAACTTATTCCATGTTGGATAATCAGCAACAACTCTTATAGTAACTGATTCAACATCAGAAATTGCAACTAATCCTTGGGGAACATTTCTAACTTCTAAGGGAATTTTATTAGGAAATGTGGCAATTTTTGATTCTCCAGAGGCAATATAAAACCATAATCCGGAAGCTAACAAAATGGAAAGTAATTTTGCCTGCCAATTTTCTAAAAATATTTTTTTTAATCTATGATGAGGAGCCAATTAATTCTCCTTCTAGTATTTCTTTAAATTTTTCCCGCGATACTTCTTTAATTCTATTGCCAAAAGCTATAGATATTTTGCCAGTTTGTTCTGACACAACAATAACTAAAGCATCGCATTGATAAGCCAATCCTAATGCTGCCCGATGGCGTGTTCCAATTCGAGACGATAAACTTTCATCGGCTAGAGGCAAAGTACAAGATGCAGCTAAAATTTTCGTTCCACCGATTATTACTGCTTTATCGTGTAAGGGAGAGGGAAGACGAAAAATTGAAAGCAAAAGTTCTGCACTTAAATTGGCATAAAGTTTAACACCAGTTTCTATTATATCGCGCAGGCCTGTAGCACGAGTTATAACAATCAATGCTCCAACTTTTTCTTCGGATAAAGTTATAACCGCTTGATTTAACTCTTCAATAACAAATTCAATATCCTTTTTACGCAAGGCCTTAAATTGACCAACAAATTTTGTCCGACCAACTTTCTCCAGTGCTGCACGAAGCTCTGGCTGAAAAATAACTGGAATAGCCACAAGAAGCATAGTAATAAAATATTTCATTATAAAATTAAAAACAGTCAAATGTAACAGTTGGCCAATCAGCATAGTCAATAATATCAAAATAAGACCATATAAGATTCGAAGGGCCCTTGTCTCACGCAAAAGAAAATAAATCCAGTATATTAAGGCAGCTACAATTAGAATATCTATAATAGCAAAAGGCCGACCTGCCAAAGAGATATTATCCCAAAAATATTGGGTTTTATCAAAAATTCCTAAAACTTTAGAACTCATCTCGTGCATATTATATTTATTTTACTCTTTTTTAGACAAAGAGTAAAACAAGGTTCTTGAGCAGCTTGCAGTACTTCGCTCTGCTCAGTATAAATTCAGTTTACTCTGAACAGCTCGCAGTGAACTCGCTGTGAACTGAAGTGAAGAGCTGTGAACTGAAGCGACAGGTTCTTTATGCGAAGCATCAAGGTTGTCCGCCAAAGGCGGACGTTCTTTTTTTACTCTTTTTTAGGTTGGAAGTAAGATTTTTACCTCTTTTTTAATTTTTTTATTACTTCTTCCATCTTAAAAATTTCGACAATATCGCCTGGCTTTATTTTTACATCTCCCTCATAACCAATCCCACATTCTATTGGTGCCTTGAGTTCGGAAACTGCTAATTTTTCTTTTTGAAGTGTTGTAATTTTTATCTTGCCAATTTCTTTTTCATCTCTTATAACTTTACCAATAGAATCTTTGAAAATTTCACCACTTACTAATTTTCCTCCAATAATGCCTTTACCTTTAATTTTGAAAAAAGACTTAATAACTTCAAATTTGCCAATTTTTGTCTCTACTATTTCTGGTTCTAATAGTCCTGATAAAGCTTGATAGATATCATCTAAAAGTTGATAAATAACATCATATAAATGATATTTTACTAGAGAATTTTCTGCCAATTTTCTAGCTCGGGGAGTAATAATAACCTTGAAACCGATAATAATTGCCTTTGAGGTAACAGCGTTTTGGATATCACCCTCAGTAATTGGACCAATGCCCTCTGAAACAATCACAACTTTGACCTCTTGATCCGACATTTCACCTAAAGAATCTTTAATTGCCTCAAGGGAGCCGGTAACATCTGCCTTGATAATAATCGGCAGTTCTTTAAGCTTACCTTCAGCGATTTCTTTGGACAGCTCCCCAAGTCCAGTTTTGGTGGCGATTTTTCGCACTTGTTTTTTGATCCGATTTTCATCGGCGAGTTTTCTGGCTTGTTTTTCATCCAAAACTACCTGAAAAATATCTCCTAACTCCGGTAAGCCTTTAATCCCAATAATTCTGGCAGGATAACCGGGTAAAACTTCTTTTAGTTTATGATTATATTCATCAAAAAGAAGACGAATTTTACCCCAAACAGGACCAGCAACAATAATTTGAGAAGGTTGAAGCTTTCCTTTTTGAACTAAGACAGTAGATAATGGTCCAATATTGGGTTGCATATTGGCCTCAATAACAACCCCGGAAGCCGGCAGGGCAACCGGTGCTTTCAAATCCTGCATTTCAGCGAGAAGAAGAACCATCTCCAAAAGCTTTTCTATGCCAATCTTCTTTAGGGCCGATACTTCAACATAAATTGTCTTTCCGCCCCACTGCTCTGGCACTAAATCTAATTCAGCCAATTGTTTTTTAACCATTTCTACATTTGCCTCTGGTTTATCAATTTTATTAATTGCGACCAGTATTGGAACGCTGGCCGACCTCGCATGGGAAATTGCCTCGAGGGTCTGTTGTTTAACGCCCTCATCAGCAGCAACAACTAAAATTACAATATCGGTAATATTTGCTCCATGGGCTCGAAGTGAGGAAAAAGCCTCATGGCCTGGAGTATCTAAAAAAGTCATTTTTTTGCCTTTGATTTCTACTTTATAGGCACCAATATGTTGGGTAATGCCGCCAGATTCTTTTTCAACAAGATTGCTTTCTCTTATGGCATCAAGCAGTTTGGTTTTGCCATGATCAACATGACCCATGACAACTACAACTGGTGGTCGAGGGATGCTTTTAACTTTTTCTTCCTGGGTTTTTTCTTCAACTTTTAATTCTTTAACTTTATAGCCCAATTCATCAGCAATTAAGGTTGCTGTATCAATATCAATTGATTCATTAATATTGGCCCGAATTCCATTTTTTAAAAGGTGAGTTATAACTTGACCAACTGGTAAATTTAAAAGCTGAGCGAATTGGCGCACAGTAATAACTTTGGGGATTTCAATCACTTTTTCCATTATTTTCTCTATTACTCTCTTACTAGCCCCGAAGGGGCGATTATTACTTTATTACTTTATTACTTTATTTTCTTCCCCACCAATTTGGTTCTCTAAAGATTGTCTTTTTATTTTTATTTGGTTTTTCTTTTGGCTTTGTACCTTTTTGATAATGATGAATTTTTACATTTTCTTTCAGCTTTGTGAGCTTTGGCTGAGAAATATTTTTAGATACCTTTTTAACCAAAACTTTAGGTTTTGCTTTTTCTACAATTTTTTTACTTTGTTCGACTTCGTCGAAGAAATCTTTGGCAGAGCCAAAACTTTTTACAACTTCCTTTTTAACTATTTCTTTTTGGAAACTTGTTACTTTTTCTTGGGAAGCTATTTCTTCTTTAGGATGTTCTACTTTTTTTTCTATAACTGTTTCCCTTTTAATTTCAACCGTTTCAGCTGGCGCGATATCAATTATTTCTTCTTTTTCACGATTTATAAATGTTACCGAGGCAACTTTGTCGTCAGCTGGCAATCTGATTAAAATAACACCTTGAGTATCACGACCTAATTTTTTGACCGAGCGCATGGGCAGACGAATCATCTGGCCTCGACGAGTTATCAAAACAATGTCACCTTCATCTCCCCAAACAACAATTGCTTTAGCAATTCCACCTGTGCGCGGTGTTATTTTAGCTGCCTTGACCCCAACTCCAGCCCGACCCTGCACTCTAAAATAAGACAGGGACGTTCTTTTGCCAAAACCATGAGTTGTAACAACCAATAAATTAGGATTGATTACAGTACTTTGGACAGTTGTCATAGAAATTACGCCATCGCCCTCTTTGAGCCGTATTCCCCTCACTCCTGTTGCTGATCGGCCCAAAGACCGCAGCGCGTTTTCAGAAAAATAAATACCTTGGCCCTTCTTAGTAACTAACACAACATTATCATTGCCAGAAGTTGTCCGCGCCCATTCTAGGGTATCATCTGATCTTAACTTAATGGCAATTAAACCGCCCCGTCTAATATGTTGATAAGCAGATATGACTGTTTTTTTAACAATACCGCCTTTGGTTGCCATTAAGAAATATTTATAATCGGCAGAGGATTGTGGTGGAACAGCAAGAATAGCAGTGACTTTTTCCTCTTGTCCAATTTGAATAATATTGACAATTGCCTGACCTTTGGCTTGGCGCGAACTGGCCGGAAGATCATAAACTTTAGTCGTAAAAACCCTTCCACGATTGGTGAAAAACATAATATCATCTAAGGTTTGGCAAGTTACGAGATGAGAAACAACATCCTCTTCTTTTCGAGTAATACCCAACACTCCCTTGCCGCCACGGGCTTGCGCCCGATGAAAGGTGATCGGCATTCTTTTTATATAATTGTCTTTAGTAAAAATAACAACAACGTCTTCATTGGGAATTAAATCTTCTGCCCTAAATTCACCAATCCGCTGAGCATAAATCTGCGTTCTTCTTTCATTGCCAAATTTTGCTTTTAACTCTAATAATTCTTTCTTGATTACTTCATTAACACGCTTGGGGTCAGATAAAATTTCTCCCATTTTTTCTATAAATTTTTTAGTCTCTTCAATATCGCTCGATACTTTTTGCCGCTCAAGAGAAGCCAGGGCTGATAAACGCATATCTAAAATGGCATCGCTTTGATCTTTAGTCAAAGCATATTTTTTCTGCAGAGCCTTTGCCGCATCTTCTCTCGTTTTTGATTTTTTTATTAGTTCAATAACTTGATTGATATGATCAATTGCTTTTTTGAGACCTTCTAGAATATGGAGATGCTTTTCTGCTCGATCTTTATCAAAAGTTGATCGTTTTAGTACAACTTGTTTGCGATGCTCTATAAAATAGCCTAAAATTTCTTTTAAATTTAGGGTTCTGGGGACAATGCCGTCAATCAAAGCCAGCATGTTAATATGAAAATCGCTTTGCAAAGGCGTTAGTTCGTAAAGACGGTTCAAAATCTTTTTAGGATAAGCCGATGATTTAAGATCTATAACAATTCTCACCCCGGATTTTCTATCTGATTCATCGCGCAAATCGGCTATTCCTTCAATTTTTTTATTTTTTACGAGATCTGCGATCTTAGAAACTAAATCAGATTTATTGACCTGATAAGGTATTTGTGAAATAAGAATGCGCCAACCATTTGTCTTCTCTTCAATTTCTGCCACACCTCTGATAGTAATTTTACCTTTACCTGTGGCATAAGCGCCTTTAACATCCTCACGAGAATAAATATGACCAAAAGTTGGAAAATCTGGCCCTTGGATAGATTGCATTAGTTCTTCTATGGTTATTGGCGGATTATCAATTTGCGCGCAGATGCCATCGACTAATTCACCAAGATTGTGGGGTGGAATATTAGTGGCCATTCCTACTGCAATACCCATGGAACCATTCAAAAGTAGATTCGGCACTTTGCTTGGTAGGACTTTTGGTTCAACTCTTGTGGCATCGTAGTTATCAACAAATTCAACCGTATTTTTATCAATATCAAAGAGCATTTCTTCCGCAAGGGCAGTCATTTTTGCCTCGGTGTAGCGCATGGCTGCTGGAGCATCACCATCAATCGAGCCAAAATTGCCTTGTCCATTAATTAAGGGATAGCGCATGGAAAAATCTTGAGCCATCCGAACCAGTGTGTCATAAACTGCCATATCGCCATGAGGATGATATTTACCCAAAACCTCACCAACAACATAAGCGCATTTTCTATATTTTGCCGCATGGGTTAATCCCATTCCACCCATGGCATATAAAATTCGCCTGTGGACTGGTTTTAAACCATCCCGAACATCAGGCAGGGCCCGGGCAATAATAACCGACATCGCATAATCAAGATAAGAGGACTGCATTTCCTGTACAATCTCTTTGGGCTGAATTTTCCCTAAATTGTATTTTAATTCTTCCATATTTTATAAATCTCAATGACAAAATCCAAATGTCAAATCAATGACTAAATGACTTAATGTCAAATTGGGATTTTAGATTTTGGATTTCATTTGACATTTGAGCTTTAGATTTTGAAATTTTCATTATATATCCAAATTTTTAACTTGTTGAGCATGAACTTGAATAAAGCGTTTTCTGGGCGGCACTTCTTCACCCATAAGCATTGTAAAAACTTCATCAGCTCGTTCTGCTTCTTCAATTGTTACCTGCCAAAGACTACGGTTTTGGGGATTCATTGTTGTCTCCCATAACTGTTCTGGATTCATCTCGCCAAGACCTTTATATCTTTGAACATCAAAAGCAGTTGTCTCAATCTTTACCTCATCTTTAACATTGGCTATTTTTTTCAAAAGAAGATTTTTTTCTTCCTCGTTATAGGCATAATATTTATTTTTGCCTTTGCTTATGGCATACAAAGGCGGCTGGGCAATATAGAGGAAACCTTTGTCTATTAACTGGGGAAAATGACGATAAAATAATGTCAAAAGCAGGGTTCTGATATGAGCGCCATCAACATCAGCATCAGTCATAATAATGATGTGGTGATAGCGCAATTTTTCTATATTTTGCGTCTCTCCAATGCCACAACCCAATCCAACAATTAAAGATTTAATTTCTTCATTGGCTAACATTTTATCCAGTCTTGCCCGCTCAACATTTAAAATTTTTCCTCGCAGAGGTAAAATTGCCTGAAATTGACGATCCCGGCCTTGTTTGGCACTGCCCCCTGCCGAATCACCTTCAACTAGATATATCTCGGATTTGCCAGGATCTTTTTGGGAACAATCAGCCAATTTCCCAGGTAAGGTTAGCCCTTCAAGCGCGCCTTTGCGTAAAACAGTTTCACGAGCAGCTCGAGCAGCCGATCTTGCCTGGGCTGATAAAAGGCATTTTTCCATGATTTTTTTGGCCTCAGCTGGATGTTCTTCAAGATAAATCGTCAATCCTTCAGTAATAACACTGTCAACTGCCGGTCGAACCTCTGGATTACCCAGCCGAGCTTTTGTTTGGCCTTCAAATTGGGGATTTTTTAATTTAACGGAGAGAACCGCTGTTAGACCCTCTCTGACATCATCGCCAGACAAGCCATTTTCACCAATTTTTGAGCCCATTTTTTTGGCATAATCATTCAAAACTCTGGTTAGGGCGGTGCGAAAACCAGTTAAATGAGTTCCGCCTTCTGCGGTTAAAATATTGTTGGCAAAACAAAAAACATGCTCATTATAGTCATCAGTATAGGCAAGAGAAGCTTCAACTGAAATACCATTAATTTGTTTTTCAATAAAGACTGGTGGGTAATTATAGGGAACACGATTTTTATTAATATGGCGAACATAGGACGAAACTCCTCCTTCAAAATAGAAAGAATAAGATTTATAAGGCTCTTGCCTTTCATCAATTATGGAGATTTTGGTTTTTTTAGTTAAATAGGCTTGTTGGCGAGCATGGTCTAAAATAGTCTGAAAATTAAAGGAGGGCTCTTTGAAAATTTCCGGATCCGGCGTAAAAACCTGAAGGGTTCCTCGTTTTTTGGTTTTAGCTCCTTTTTTAACCTCGCCTTTTGGCTTGCCACGAGAATATTCCTGAATATAAATTTGCCCATCGCGGTGAACTTCTGTCTTCATCCAAGAAGATAGGGCATTAACCACTGACACGCCCACACCATGCAAGCCACCCGAGACTTTATAGCCTTCCCCGCCAAATTTTCCACCAGCGTGAAGCATTGTCATTACTGTCTCTAAAGCAGTTTTTTTGGTTTGAGGATGGATATCAACAGGAATACCCCGGCCATTATCCCAAAGGGAAACCTTATCTTCGGGCAAAAGTTTAATTTCAATTGTATCGCAATAACCAGCCATTGCTTCATCAATAGCATTATCTAAAACTTCCCATACAAGATGGTGCAGGCCATCAGAACCAGTACCACCGATATACATAGCAGGCCGGCGGCGAACTGGCTCCAATCCCTGCAGAACCGTAATATGTTTGGCTGTGTAACCAGATGAATCGGACATAATATCCCTCAAAAATGCAAAAACACCTAATATTTAGGCATATCTTACCTTTAATTATACATTATATAAAGATATATTACAAGGCCAAAATATGAAGAAAATTATCCAATTTTTACCAGTTGGCTGAGTTCAAAAAATCACGGGCCTGATTTTCATTTAACCCTGGCCCAATGCCAGAATTATACATCATCTTGATTAGTTCTCTATCTATTGAAATATAATCACTGGTACCGGCAGCAACATTAAAAATACTATAATCATACATGCCTGAATTAAAACGCAAACCAATTGTATGAGTCATTTCATGGCGAATAATATGGCAAACATAAACACTGGCCAGTCCGCTATCAGTGGCGATCCAAGCGATAGCTGATTTTAGGGAGTTATCGTCATTTTGGCTATATTTCATATAACCATAAGAGTTGGGCTCGGCCGCACCTTTTTTGGCCTGGATATCGGCTTGGGTAGTAAAATTGACCTCAATATCGCTCGCCCCATCAGTTTTTGCCAGTTTCATGGAACTGGACAAACCATTAATATCAGAGATTACAGAATTAACGCAAGAATTAGAGTCACTATCGGGTGAACCAGTTACTTTTAACGAAACATTGAGTTTGGTCCATTTGACCACCACCCGAGAATTGCCTTCTTCATCGGTTACGGCAACATCTATAAAATAATCTATCGCCTGCTCTTTGGTAAATGAAGCAAGGCTAGTTTGAGTTGAAGCAGGTTTGGTGGTAGTAGATTTCGATGGTTTGCCTTTTGTCGTTGTCGTTGAAATTTTTGTCGTGGAAGAGGGGATTGGAATATCATGCTCCCCGCCTGACAAAAATCTAATAAATTGCCAACCGAAAAAGGCAATAAAAATAAGAAAACAGCCAGCAAGAACCAATATACAGCAGGTTCTTTTGCGGGGATTTGTCGGAGGTGGTTGGACTGGCTGATTAGTGGGTGGTGGTGGTTGGGCTGATACCGGTTGGATTTGAGCGGGTGGAGGATTGGCCATTACTTCTTACTATAAATAATAAACTGGTTTAAACTTTCAATTCTGTCGGCCTCTGATGAACCTTGATGAGCTGGATAGGCAGCTTTGTCCCCCCGAAAACCATGACCAAAAAGCAAAGTTGTGCCGGAAATTTGATAAATGTCATATGCTGTCTCTTGTTTTTCACTGTCATAAAGATTTATTTGGCCAGAGGCAGGAATGGTGATTTTATAATTATTGGTTAAGGTCATAGTCGGAGAAGCGCAATCCTTGGCCTGTGTGTCATTGCTCCAACGAGTGTGAACAGCTGTCCCGTCAGCGCTGATAACAAACTGGTGCTTTTCCGCCCAAGGGCTGTTTTCATCAGGTATTAGACAAGCTGAAACCCAAGTGCCGATAAGTTGTTGGTCCATTTTGCCGGCTCCGATAGTAGCTTTAGTGGTGGAGGTATTATTTGTCTCAGGTATGGTATTAGTGCTGGAAGTAATAAGCGGCCAGACAAAACGCCAGAAAAGAAAAACTGCCAATATTAAGATGATGATTCCCACAATCACCCCAATAATGCAGCCGGTTTTCGACCCCTTTTGTGGTGGTGCTGGGGCTTGAGGTGGCACAGGTGTGTTAGTCTACGCCGGTGGTGGTGTCGGTGGTAGTTCATTGACCCCTGGTCCCTGATCTTTGCTCATTGATCCCTGATCACTGTCTGCCATTGTCTCCTCCTTTCCCCTTTCATTATAGCTGAAAGCTAAATGTTTTTCATTATAACCGAAGGTTAAATGCTTTGCATTATAACCGAAGGTTAAATGTTTTGCATTACAATACTTAATCCAACTTTTAACAATAAATTGTAAAGATATGTTATAATTGAATTTGATATTAGGTTAAAAAAGGAGGCACTATGACCAATGGTATTTTAAGTTCTTTGGCTAATTCTGCCAAAGATGCAGTTGTTTCTTTCGTCAAAGCAACTGGTTCAATAACGGCTGAATTGGCTAATACAATCAGCCAAACAGTGGTTAGCGGTTTTCAAGGAGCCGAGGATGTCGCCGGTAAACTTGTTGAGGTAACTACTGACACCGCCAAAGGCGCCATCAATGGTTTAATTGAAACAGGCGGTGACATAATCTCTGGCGTTGGCCAAATTGCCCGGGGAACTATCTTGGGTGTTGGCAAGGCCGGAGGTGATTGCACTGGAGCAGCTCGGGTTGTTGTTCATGAATTGGTCAGGGGTTCGGCTGACACTGGTCAGGATTTAGGCCAAGTGGCTGTGAGTGCTGTCAGGGGGACAATTGATGCTATCAAAGAAGTTGGCGGTGATGTAACTGGCGTGACAAAAGAAGCAGTCATGGGAGCAATTGAAGGCGCAGGAGAAATTAGCGAAACTTCTGCCGATGCCGTCAAAGACACTTTAAAAACAAGCATTGAAGATACTAAAGAAATAATTGAATCAATAAAGTAAATTACCTTAGTCAGTATTCAAAAATCAATTTTTTGTAAATTTTTCTAGTTACTTCCACATCAGCGTAACAATATTTAATAATTTAATCTAACTGCGAAGTTAAAAGCGTAAAAATATTTCTGCCACATCTTTGCATTCTGATGGTATTGATTGTCGCCATAAACATAATCCGCCCAAAGCTCCCGGGCGCGTAAAATCTCTTTAAGCCGTTTTATGTTTTTTTTGTCCATAATGGTTAAATCAAAAAGTTCCAGTGATCTTTCAAAAGCTTTTTGAGCATTTTCTTTGTTCTTATTCTTCCATGATAAAGTCCTAAAAACCTCACTTCCTATATTGGCCATTTGCTCGCGAAAGGATAACTTAAACCATCTACCGTGGGCTAAATTTTTATGAATGAAAGTCATTCTTTAATTAACCCTTTCACAATTCCGATTATTCTTTTTCGGATTTTGGGGTCATCGATTCCTCTTGAACGATTGCCAAATGAGGGCCGCAAATTGATCATTGAATCAAATTCAACCATTTTTTCTTGCGGCTCGTTCGGATATAAATTAATCCCCCAAAGATTTTCTTGTTTGGAACCCTGTTTCAACAACAATTCCTCTTGGTCTGAATGTAAATCCGCATCTACAACCATAATCTTTTTTTCGACATCGACAACGGCTTTAACAAGATTGCCAAATGATTTCTCAGCCATTTGTTTGAGTTTGTTAATGGAAATTTTATCTTTTACTATTTGCATAGCATTTCCATTATATCAAAAATCTTAAGAACTACTCTTCCCTACCGTAGAGTTTTCTAAGCTCCTCTTTGGCTTGGTCTAAAACCTTTCTTCGCTCTGCCGGTAAATTTTTACCGGCTCGGTTGATGTAAAAATTGAGCATGGACATGGCTGACTGATAGGGAGTTCTTCCTTTTCTTCGCGTGCTGGCCTCAACCGAGCGCTTAAGCGAGGCAGCGATTCTTTTCGGCTCCTTCCATGTAAAAACATCCTTTTCCAAATCCATGGCATTGCTTTTTTCGGTAACCCTTTTGGACCAATATTTTCGCTGTGGCATTTGACCTCCGCAACACATTAAATTAATATTTATAATCCTGTTGCGTCCGCCGAAGCATCCTGAATGAAACACGGCTGAACCTGTCTCGCCTTGAGCGAGCCAAGGCGGATAAGCAGAGTGGAATATCAAGAGCGTAGGCGGGCTTTATTAATTTATCCTGAATTTATCGAAGGATTCAATTTTAAGTTTGAGTTTTTGGAGAAAAATTCTCTTTGTCTTCATTCTACTAATTCCGTGCCTGTTTGAAAACCGTCTCCTATTTCCAACGAAGATGTCGCCATAACCTTTAAACTCATCTTGCCAAATCTTTTTTGATAACAACCGAATTATCTGCGATAATATAGGAGTTGTTGTATCCTGACAAATTTTCAGTGGCATGACCGAAGGCATTTTGTGTTTTCGGTATATGCCACCAAAGCCGTAGAGCTTACCGATGAGCAACTTGGAGGATTGGAGGATATACAGATGAAAAACAGCAATCCCAGACTTCTGATTGTCGCTCCGGCATGGTCACAGGATTGGTGGAATGGCGGCAAGGTGCTTGCACCACCGTTGGTCCTACCATTACTAGCTGGCCTGACACCACGAGATATCGATGTCCGACTCATTGACGAAAACGTGGAGGGGGTCGATACGAACGCCAAGACCGACTGGGTGGCGATCAGCTGTATGACCGCCTCTGCCCCTCGCGCCTATGAGATTGCCGATGCATTCCGGAAGCGCGGGATACCGGTTGTCATGGGCGGCATCCACCCAACTGTACTTCCAGACGAGGCGGCCCTTCACGCCGACGCAGTCGTGATCGGTGAGGCCGAACTGGTGTGGAAACAGGTGTTGTCCGATTTGGCGGGAGGAACGCCCAAGACCCGATACCAAAGTGCCCAGTACTGCGACATGGTGGGGCTGCCTTTGCCTCGCCGAGACCTGTTGGGACGTCGCCGGTACGTCACCGTCAATGTAGTACAAACCGCGCGAGGATGCCCGAACGCCTGCACCTTTTGTTCGGTTAGCACCGTTGCGGGCAGGCGCTACCGGTTTAGACCGGTCCTCGAGGTTATCGAGGAAATTCGAACACTCCAGGGCTGGGTCGGTTTCATTGATGACAACATCACATGCCACCCCTCACGAGCTAAGGAGTTGTTTGAGGCGCTGATCCCACTTGGAATCCGCTGGGTCGGCCAGGCAGACCTGAATATGGCCAAGGACCCGGAGTTGCTGAAGCTCGCCGCTCGCAGTGGTTGCCAAGGGATGTTCGTAGGTATCGAGTCGCTCTCTCAGGAGAACTTGCGGTATACTCACAAGAAACCGAACGTGGGTCTGGACATGGGTGCAGCTATCCGCACCATCCATAAGGCCGGGATTGAGATCATTGGCTCGTTCGTCCTCGGGTTGGATGGAGATGATCGCGGCACCTTCGCACCGACCGTGGAGTTTGCGCAGCGGCACAAACTGGCTGCGGCCCAGTTCGCAGTGCTCACACCTTTCCCAGGCACACAAATACGTAAGCAGCTCGAGAGCGAAGGCCGCATTCTGGACAACGACTGGTCACACTACACTATGAGCAACGTCGTCTTTTCCCCCAAGCAGATGACGGCTCAAGAGCTGCAGCGAGAGCAAAAGAATGTCTACCGCCGGTTTTACTCCTATCCATCCATCATCGCGCGCTGTCTCACTGTGCGCGGCAATCTACCGCTGAAACTGCTCATAAACTTGAGTTATCGAAACATTGGTCGCAAAAAGAGGTTAGCTAGGGGGCTTCCGACCCGCTGACCCTTGCCTCCACGCAGACTCGTCTGCATACTTTCCGGGGTCAATCCTTGGCAGACTGCCATTGTCAAGGATTGACCTTTTTTTATACTTAGATATTTTCTTTTGTATTTTCCATCTCCCGCCTCAATTTTTCTTTTTGTTTCTATCTTCATTCTACTAATTCCGTGCCTGTTTGAGAACCGTCCCCTCTGGTAGTTTCTTGACTAAGGGCAGCTTAAAGGGTAAAATTTTGTTAGAAAGGCAAAGGAGGGTAGTGAAGCAGAAGCTCTACTACCCCCAAAGGGAGGAAAAGCAGATGAAGAGACCCTGTGAGTATTCAGGGTGTACTGCCACCCTTTCCGAGTTTGTACCTTTACAAATTAAACTGTGCGGGCAACATCAGCGTCAACGTCGGCTATTGAAAGAACGCCTTGATTCTGAAAAACTTCCAGAAGAAGATATTCAATTTATTTTCTATCATCCTAGAGGATGTAATGCTAATCAGCTTGCACTTCGCCTGGGCATTTCTCTTTCTACACTTTCCGGATATCTTAAAAGGGGTGTAATAAGGGACGAAAAGAGGGAAAATCCTTCTGTTTGGCAAATTCCGGCCGAGGAGATAGAAAGAGCAATAATTCTTACACGAAACTGGATTACGGTTTGGAAAGCATCAAGAGATACGGGAGTAGAAAAAGCTACTCTTTTGACTTATGTCCGGAAGGGTTATTTTGGGCCTCATCAAGTCCATCTTTGTGGGGGTTTGGCGATTAGGAAAGAAGAACTGCCAGGGCTTTTAGAGAAATACGAGAAAATTAAAAGAGAGGTATGGTTAAACCAAAGGCACTGGCTTGGAAAATGTCTGAGAAAAGATGAAATTACGCCTCGTCAAATTTCTAAATTACTACAGATGACTATTAATGGAATATATTGGTGGAGACAAAAAGGATGGCTTCCTTCTGAAAGGAGAAAAGGACGAGTAGTTATAAATAAAAGTGATTTTGTAGAGTTTGCCCAAAGAGCAATTAATGAAGAATATCCTTTGCGTCCCCGCACAAAAGAAGCATTAGAGAAATTTATTCTTACCCAAAACCCGCCCTAGCTTCATGCCAAGGCGGGTTCTTTTGTTTGCCACGCGACCTGTCCGCCGAAAATTCATTGAAGTTGGAATCTTTACGCGAAGTAAAGCTTGCCCTGAGAGTATTGAAGGGCCTCAATTTATGGTGAGTTTATCGAACCATTTTTCCGGTGCTTAAAGTTTTATTAACCTTTCCTCAACCTCGGGGTAAATTTTGGTGATTGCTTTTTGGACCTGGATCTTTTAATTCGAAGATGAGATTCATCTTTTACATTTTTACGCTTACCAAGTACTAAAAAACTATTTTCTGGTTTTATTAATGGATGTTTTACTTTTCCCATTTTCCCCTCCGCTTCGAGAATTTCGCTTCAAGGCAGAAAGAAATTCCCGAAAGTCCCTTACTTTTTAAACCTATTTGCAGATTTCTTAGAGTAAGAATACTGCAAAAGGTTGAGAAGTGATGGGACGCTTAATTATTTTATTTCTTTAATTATATCGTATTTCCTCAATTAAATTTTCGGGGGTCTTGATTTTTCCAATGCTGGAAGAGTAATTCTATTGTAATTATTCTCATCTATCAATTTTGCCAAGGATCGATCGGGTAAAGATTTTTGAGACCTAAACTTTTTTTGCATTAATTTTAAAAATTCGATATATTCCCCAGCATCACCCGTATTAAATCCGTAATATTTTCTAATTTTAGTATCCCACATTACAAAAACCTTTGGTGCTTTTAAGTGCATAAGTTTTGGAGCACCCGTTTTTTCAATCCCTTTTATTTTAGCAAGTGCATTAAATATTCTTTTGATATCCTTGGAGTAACTATCAAAATTTATAGTTTTAAAATTTTCTTTTTGAATTTTTCTAAATAGGGGTTTTAAATTGTCTAAAGTTTTCTCAAATTGATCTACATTAAAACTTCTTATAGCATAGCGAAAACGGGCAAAATTCCATGTAGACAACATCAATAACATTGCTTCGGTTTCGAAGCCTTTGTCTATTAATTTTAAAAATCTAGAATATAGATCCCAACGTAATTGTTTTTTGGTAAACTGCTTTAATCGCATTTTTCTCCAAATTGTCTAAAGTGTAGCAGGAAAGGTGGAAGGGGACAAGGAAAATTTTTATCTTTTCTCAATTATTTTTTCGAGATTTTGTTTGGCTCAATTTTCCCAAATTTGATCCTGTGTATTTCGGTTATTCTTTATAAAGCCTACCATTCATTCGCCATTCTTTTTTAAGATCGTCTATACAACCTTGATGTAAACTAATTCCCTCCTCCTCAACCGAATAGTTTTGACCGAACACTTTATCTTTTCGTCTTTCAAAATGAGTAAAGTTGTCGTTTGAAAAATGAATTTTAAAACCGACTAGTCCTTCGTCATCGTCAACAATCAATTCAAAAACTTCGTAGTTCGGCCATTTATGGATCTTTTTGATTGTTTTAAAACTGAGTCTATATTCCTTATGTATCCGATAAAATGCACTATAAAAAGCAAAGCACCTTGCTAACTTTTCAGAGATTACAGATAAACTAATTTCTTCGCCCACTCCACCTTCGGCAATTCTAAAAACTTTATCTGTTAAGCAATAGTCCGAATGATAAAAGGCATTTCTTATCTTATCATCAAAAAATGTTTGGATCAGCTTAACTATTTTTTCCTTCCCCAACCTTAAGGGCTTGTTTATTTAAAAATTCAATTTTTGAATGAGGAGACGGCATTATCCAATGGAATGGATCTTTCTTTCTTTTCCTTATTAAATGGAAATAAGGCATAAACTTATACGGTTGACCATTAATGCATCTTATAAGATTCAGTAAAATGTCATACGGCGCAGACATTTCTATCGAATGACAGTAAATTAAAAGCCCTAGTCTAAATGATGTTTTATTGAGTTCCTTTTTACTGACTTTGCGCAGTAAATTACTATAATCATTTAAGGCTTCCTCACCTTCAACGTAAGGATCCCAATATCCCAACTCAAGACCAGAAACCCTTAAAATAGTACAAATAAAATTAAAACCTACTTTTTTGGCTGTTTTAGTAAAAAGTTCCTGTAGATATTTATAATATTCATTAAAATATTCTTGTTGTTTATCAATGGTTTTATATTTTTGGCTTATTTCACCCTCAACTTTCCACTCATTTCCTTAATTCCTCGGCGATTTTTATTTCGTGTTTTGTTGATTATATTTGGGATTTTCTTTTTTAATAATCTGTTCTTCGATTTTTTCTGCAATACCTTTATTTGCGACTTGTAGAGTTTGAAACTTTGTACCACCAGGTATTTTTTCTTTGGAAATATTTAAATGTTCTAATAATCTTTCTTGCCCTCGGTGTCTGCTAGCAATGCCGGTATATAAATTTTGGCCTAACGCACTTTTTATTTTATACACTATAGATTTGTCATCCGACATTCTATCAATATTTGATTTGTTAAAATTTTTAGTAGGACTAAATTTTTTCATTATGATCTTCTTTCTTAATATTTTCCTCACTTTTCTATAGAGATTTTTCTAGTTGTATTGGGTAATTCCTGATTTACTAACAAATTAATCTTTATTTTTATTCTAAACCATCTAACTGATCATACCAATCTTTAAAATACAACATGAATCGGTTGATATCTTTTGGCTTTAATGGAGTCGAATGAGCAATATTATTTCTGGAAAAATACAACTCATCCAATTTCTGGGTTAGCCAATTTAAACCGCCGGTGAGACCAGTGAAAAGCGGAGAAAAAACGGCAGTATTTGCTTTAAGGATATTACTCAAGTCGTCAAAATCCGTATAAAAGATAGGATCGATGCCCCGGCTCCCATGCCACTTGTTCATCTGTTCTTTCTGGATTCTATGATTAACACGATCTTTGATTTTATTACTTATTTTGGTCTCCCACCAATTGGTACCATATTTTTTAATTAATGTTGTTCTAATAAAATCTCTGACAGAATTTTCGAAAAGAAAAAGGACCGGATAAATTTCTGC
>Ga0210057_1003703_pt1 | contig 20899 bp, 15 predicted proteins | sample CryGeyCG2114_010_2_FD_183968 | JGI IMG/M metagenome (GOLD analysis project Ga0210057, IMG submission 183968) | Groundwater microbial communities from aquifer - Crystal Geyser CG10_big_fil_rev_8/21/14_0.10 (SPAdes) (version 2) | ecosystem: Environmental > Aquatic > Deep subsurface > Groundwater ...
CCAATTTCTTAAAAATAATTGACCCAAGAGAAACTAATACAAGAAAGATACCTGAAATAAAGACGAGGATGTTTCTCCAAGTGCCCGGAATACCAAGAAAAGGTATGATAGTAACCCAAACACCAAAAGAAATATAAAAATTATTTTTCATCCCGTTAGAAATAGGAAATATTATTTCCGTAGTTAATATTAAATGATGTGAGTCTCGTTAATAATTTCTAACGGGATTCATATAAATATATTAGCACAAGAATCATAGATTACGAAAAGTGAAATGGTAATGCCCCGTTTCGCGCAAGCGCGAAACGGGGCATGTGGGCGTTTACAGCCCAAAGATTAGGAGAGATCGGCGACGGCTTGGGTGAAAGCGGTAGCAGCAGACTTGGCTACCGCCTTATTCCAAACTTCGGTGTCCGAATCCAATTCGGACCCGTTGCCATTGCCGTTGCCATTGCTATTTGCGGGCGGGAGAGGAGTATCCTCCTCGGCACCCCAGACATTCCGCCCCTTCTCAAAAAGCCATCGGGGAGGATTCTTGCTTTCAATGACCTTGAGGAAGTCGTACAGCCGGGCAACCCCTTGCTCGCCAAGCCCCTGCTTATCATCCACTGCCTTGATTGCATCCAAGGCGATGGAACATTTGGCACAGAGCCAGCCCGGCATCTGGCCGTCGAAATCAGCAACCTCTCCAGTTAGAGATGAAAGGATTCCATCCTGACCGAAAAGGTAGTCGTCAACGAGTTCCACTGGCGCGACCGCGAACAACTTCGCTGGTTCGGCATCATTGTTGACGATGTGCTGACCACACTCGTGGGCGACCTTCATGGCCGTGAACAAAAGTTGCCAATGGTCGGAGGTCAACCCAACCCCCAATTTGAACAGCTTCGCAGTCGTCCCTTGGACGACCTTCCACGGGGCGTTTTTTCCGCCCCGAGCGATACCACCCAACTGACCGAGCCATGTAGTTAGAGCATTTGCCGGGTTGAATGGTTTTTGTTCTTTCATCACCGACTCCAACTTTCTTGCCGGAGCGGTGGGCTTAGGAGCCGCAGGCGTTGGCTTCACCGGCAAGGTATATTTCTGGGCCGAAATCAACCCAAGTTTTGGCGACAACACCGTGCCCGGCTTGGGAGCTGGCGCGGGTTGTGCCACCACAGGTTGAGGAGCTGGCACAGAAGCCGGCGGAAAGAAAAACTGGGTGATAATCGTGGGGACCGAAGCCCCCAACCGGCCACACTCGGCCATGACAATGACCGCAAAGAACCGAAGCTCTTCGGCCATCTTCATGACCTTCAAGACTTGAACCGCCGCCGAAATTTTGGCGGCATCGGAGTCACCAAGAGACTTGGCTTTTGCCAGCCCCTCAACGACGCTCTGAACCAACTTCTCAATGGCCGCTTTGGCGGCCTTTTCCAAAAAACTGACGAGCTTGTTCTTCATTGGTTTTTCCTTTCAGAACCAATCTCAAAGACCAATATGCGCGCTGGATTTGTTTTGCAGATGCTAACAAATACCAAACGCAAAATATTCTATTTTCCTTTATAACAAATTATATATAAAAAGTCAAGACCCGACAGCGAATTGAACGCAAATCGGGTCTTTAATGGCTCCGCTCGGCCATATTTTGGCTAGATGCTTTGAGAAAGTATCTAGCCACCATTCTAGCGAATCCCTTCCTTCTTTGCCGAGACTCTGTATGATATGGAGTCAAGACAAAATGGTTTTCTGGTCTTTTCACCAGAGAAACGAAATTGAATGGGTTGAAAATATGATTCCAATAACCCGTTTTATCTCCTTTTTTCATAATATCAGCCATCCCTTTTTTGTAACGAAAGAGATTGGTCTGAAAATCTTCTTCGTTATCGTCATCCCACCTATCTCTAAGAATACAGTAGATCTCCGAATCTAAATTAAAGAGATCAATAGTGACAGGAGTATCCGGCACGGATGGTAAATAAAAATAACCATCTGTGGAATGATGTATATCTGCCCGACTCCTAAGGGCAGATTTGAATCTCAAACCATTAGGGTCCATGCCCTGTCGTCTAATCTCATTATAAACTCCAAAGTAAAAGAGTTTGCCCAAACGAGTGTCGGGATAAGCTGACCCAGTGTCACATTTAATCAAATCCATCATACTTTGACTGAAGGATTGATATTTTAGATAGTCGTGGTCGCCAACAAAATAGCGACCAAAAACCAACGCCTCAAAACTGTCGCCATTTTTGAAGAACATTTTTTTCTCCTATCCACACTATACCAAATATGTGTTTTTAAGTCAAATTTATTTATTCTTCCAATTATTAAAAGCGACCAATAAAGTAGAACCAACGAAAATAGAAGAATAAGTTCCAGCGGTGATACCAATAAGGAGAGCTAATGAAAAGTTTTTAATAGAATCAGGACCTAAAATATAAAGCATAAAGATGGCAAATAAAGTAGTGAGTGATGTGTTGATAGAACGGACAAGTGTTTGACTAATACTTTCCCCTACCACTATTGCAAAATCTTTACCTTCTCTAAGTTCATTATTTTTATGCAAATTTTCTCTAATCCTATCAAAAACAACAATAGTATCGTGAACAGAAAACCCAAGTATCACAAGGAGGGCAGTCACAAAAAGAGTATCTACTTCAAAACCATAAAAATGTCCAAGAAAAGCAAAGACCCCTGTTGGTATGAGGACATCATGAGTTAAAGCCAAGATAGTAACCAAACCATAAACCCAAGATGAAATCGGTTTAGAAACTTTTCTGAAAGCAAACGCCACAAACAAAACTATAGCCAAAAGGACCAACATTATTGATATCCAAGCTTTTTGGATGGCCTCTTTACCTAAAATCGGCCCAATGCTACTAAAAGTTTTTTCTATTGGAAAATATTTTCCTTCCAAGGACAGTCCTTGGACAATAGAATCTTTTTCAGTTGGCGATATTTCTTTTAATCTCAAAATAAATCCTTCACTAGATGACCTGACCGAAATATCTTTAAAATCAAGATTATTCAAAACCTGTTTTACTTCTTCGATGCTTGGCCTATCTTCAGAAAAAGAAACATTGAGCAAACTGCCTCCAGAAAAATCTATCCCCGGACGCAATCCCCAAAATAAAATTGAGAAAACCGAACCGAGCGCTAAAACAGCTGATATGGAATAAAATATTTTTTTGTATTTAACAACAAACATAAATTGATATTATGAATTTTATGAATCTTCACTCTTAGTAACGGCAAATAAAATAGTTCTTGAAGCGGTAACTGCAGAAAACATTGACACCAAAACTCCAATCAAAAATACCAGAGCAAACCCTTTTATAACCGGAGTAGAAGCAAAATAATACAAGATAACAGCAGTAATAATACTGGAAAAATTTGAATCTCTGATAGAACTCCACGCTCTGTGAAAACCTTCGTTTAAAGCATCATATTTATTTTTACCTTTTTTGAGCTCCTCTTTAGTCCTTTCAAAAATTAAAATATTAGCATCAACTGCCATCCCAATAGAAAGAATAAAACCAGCAATTCCAGCGGCAGTCAAAGTTACGGGTATGAGTTTAAATAAAATAAGATTTATAGTAGTGTATATAACCAAGGCAAGCATAGCTACAAAACCTTGAAAACGATACCAAGCCATCAAAAACAATGCCACGATAATAAAAGCGTAAAGACCTGCTTTTAAACTAGAATTTACCGCCAAATCTCCTAAAGTGGCGCCAATGGTCTCGGTACTTAAAAGAGAAATGGGCATAGGCAAAGTGCCATAATTTAAATCACGCACTACTTGTTTAGCTTCATCGGCAGTAAAATCACCCGTTATAACCGCTTCACCGCCTGAAATCTCTTCTCTTATGTAAGGAGCTTCTATAAGCTGACCATCTAAAAAGATACCCAAAACTTTATTTGTATTTTCTCTTGTTATTTTAGCAAAAAGATCTGCTCCTTCATTATTAAACTTCAAACCAATGATTGGTTTATTATTAAAATTTTGGTCAAATTGAATACTTGCTTTTTGGAGCATTCTTCCAGTCAAACCAGTCTCCAAAAAAGCTTCAGGAGTATTTAAAATGTTTTCATCTGTTGTCCCTCCATTTATTCTATCTTGAACTTCTTTAGATAAAAGTTTAAATTCTAGAATAGGAGTTTCTCCTATTTTCTTTACTGCTTCATTTATATCTGTTATTCCCGGTAATTCAACAATAAGTCTCTGTTCTTTGCTATCTCCAAAAACACCACCTTCTTCTACTTGAATAATTGGTTCAGATACCCCAAAGAGATTGATACGTCTTTCAATAGTATCTCTAAGGGCTTCCATCGCTGAAGAAACTTCATTACTGTCAATTTTTGATATATCTGCCTTATAAACTAAATGAGTGCCACCAGAGAGGTCAAGTCCTAATTTGAATTTATTATTTGAATCTTCCGCTTTTTCACTATTCCAAACAAAAAAACCAGCGGCAATCGCCATTACTACTATTATTATTGCCCAAAACCTGTATTTAGCCATATAAGTAGATATTATAGGAAATTTAACATAAACACAACTTCTCAATTTCCTAAGGGGACCCCTTAGGATTCTAAATATGAATTTTTAAAAGTAAGCCATTCAAAAATATCTTTATCGAAAACTTTTTTATTAACAAAGTAATCAGGGAAATCTTTTGGAAAAATTATTTTGTTTTCTGACCTCTTTTTATTACGATAATCATTATAACTACTCCAATAATATTTATTTAAAAATTCATTAGTATTTTCAATATTTTGCAATCCCCTATCTTTCCAAAAAGGATCAATCAATTTTACTGGATTTAAATGAATATAAGAAAAAATATACTTTGCGTATCTATCATTGTCTATGTGTGATGATTTAAACGTTCCTTCAAAAAGTTTTCCAGTCCTCTTGTGTTTTTTATTAAAATACATTGAATAGGCAGTGCATAATTTTCCCATAAACAAAGAAACTGGATTATCTGCAAGATTTTCCTTATTTGGAGTTATATAAATATGAAAATGGTTTGGCATTAACACCCAAGCACCAATAGAAACTATAGGATCTCCCTTATCAAAATCCCAAGCATCAATTTTTCTATCTACTATATATTCTTTAAATTTTATCCTTTTAAGGGAATTACATAAGTAAAGAAGTTTTACAAATCTATCTCTATCTTTATCATCAAAAAAAATATCTTGTTTGGTATTACCACGATTATAAATATGATAATACTCATTAATAACAAAAGATTCTGTTCTAGTTGTCATAAATAAATAATACCATAACTTCAAAAACAAATCCTAAGGGGAGACCTTAGGATTTATTTATACCTTTTAGACATTATTTAAATTCGAGATAACTACCTGCTTTTTCTACATTAAGAATAGACCTTGCTAAACCTTGCTCTCCACCCATATCTTTTAAATTACCTTCTGGTATTGCAGATAAAAATTCTGCCAATTTTTTGCCGCTTCTCGAATTTCATTTACAAAAACAGCAACAGATTTACTTTTATCCCCTCTTTCAAGAGAATATTTTAATCATCTATCATCTACTTCGGTTGTTCCTTCAGGATTAAAATGTAAATACACATCATAATGTTCATTATAAACAAAATTTACAGTTTCCCCTTTAGCCAAAAGACTAACTATTTCTTCAGGAGATTTTGCTTCAATCCCTTGTTTATCCTCTTGTGAGAATTCATCAATTTTTTTAAATTGATCTTCATTTTCTAACATAATTTTATGTTATTTATAATAACTTAATTCTACCCCCCCCATTAAAAAAACAAGCGGCAACAAAATATAAATTTAATAAATTCTATTTCCTAAGGGGAGACCTTAGGATTTATCTAGGTGCCACTTCTAGATAGTAAAGCCTTGACGGTTTTGAGGGCGATTTTTAAATCAAGCATAAAGGAGCGGTTTTTAATGTAATAAAGGTCGTAGGAAAGTTTGCAACGAGTTTTTTCGGCATCTGCATTTATTTTAGGAGGGTCAGTATGATAAAGTTGTGCCCAACCAGAAAGTCCCGGTTTTAATAAATGTCTAACGTTGTAGTAAGAAATCTCTGATTCATAATATTTGACTAAAGTCGGTATCTCTGGGCGAGGACCAATCATAGATAAATCTCCCTTAAGAACGCTCCAAAGTTGTGGCAATTCATCAATACGAGTCTTTCGTAAAAAATTACCAACTCTTGTAACAGTGGCTTCTTTTGCTATTCCATCTTCCTCTCTATGTTCTGTCATACTTCTAAATTTTAGAGTCCTGATTATTTTATTGTTTTTGCCTACCCTTTTTTGTTCAAAATAAATACTACCACCATCATCAATCTTTATAGCCAAAAAAACAAAAGGATAAAAAATCAAAGAAATAATCCCTCCAACAAAAGACAGCGCTATATCCATCATCCGTTTCAAAATATCGTAAGTCACCCGAGATTCAGTAGAAATATTTTCTAAAAACCAATTATAACGCACCAAAGATAAAGGCACTTTATCAAAAATATCTTCATAAACTTTATACATATCTATAAACTTCACTTGAGAAAAGATGAGGTTATAAAGATGGGGCAAGATTGGTTCTACTTTTTCATTTTTTAAATCTATTGCTATTATTTGCACTTCTTCAGAATAAACTCTAGCAAGTATTTCATCTCGAAAATCCACACCCTCTATCCGATTTAAATCAACTGAAGAAATAAACTCCAAGCCATACCTAGGATTATTATTTACTTCTTCTAGTAAATCTTTCATCTCCTCCCCGCTTCCAATTATGATACCTTTTTGTTTTGAAAGTGGATGCAAAATCCTATCACCATATATTCTCCAAAAAAGAATAAACCCAAAAGATATAACAAGGTAAATAAATAGATTAGTTTTAGGAGCAATACCGAAATAAGGAATGAAATAAAAGAAAAGAACCGCAATAAAACTATTAGCCAATTGAGCATTAAAAACAGTGCTAGGAAGTCTGCTTTTCAATATCAAAGTATGTTTTTCATAAAGTCCGGCAATAAAAAATATTAAAATCCAAACACCGATGATAATAGAAAATGGTTCAAAATGTAAACTCAAAGAAGATTTTGAAGGTATATCCCAATAGCGCAAAGTTAAAGACAGCCAGAGAGAAAAATACAGCAATACAATATCGCCTAAAAATAATGCTACTGTTTCAGTTTTACCAGATATGGTCATATTAAGATAGTATCATACAATAACTAGTAATTTTAATCAATTTGTGTAAGAATTTTATATCGTATGCATAAAAAGAAAAAAATTTTATATGTTATAACCAAAGGAAACTTTGGGGGCGCTCAAAGATATGTTTATGATTTAGCCACCTCTTTATCTAAAGATGGATATGATGTTGTGGTTGCTTGTGGTTCCTCCGTCACTGAAGACATAGTAGGCAATAAAGGTTTAAAAGAAAGATTAGAAGAAAAAGAAATTAGAGTAATAAAGTTGGCATCAGCTCAAAGAAATATCAATCTTTTAAGAGATTTAAAAACTTTTTTTGATATTTGGAAAATGATACGACAAGAAAAACCAGATATATTACATATAAATAGCTCAAAAATAGGAGGCCTCGGCTCTCTAGCTGGGCGACTAACTCGAACTCCTCGCATCATATTTACAGCTCATGGCTGGGCTTTCAATGAAGAGAGGAGTTTAACTTCCAAATTTTTTATACTACTATTGCATTGGATTACTGTAATCCTCTCTCACCAAACCATTGTTGTTTCAAACAAAACAAAAAAAGATATTTTTTGGATGCCATTTGTTAAAAATAAAATAAAAGTAATACACAATGGAATCAAAAATTTTGAAAAAACTGAAAAATGTGAAGCAAGACAAATATTGGCCAAAAATTATACAGAAAAAATCATCATCTACTCTATTTCTGAACTTCATAAAAATAAAGGGCTTGATATCGGTATCAAAGGCATAGCCCTATTACCAGAAGAGTTAAAAGGAAAGGTGCTTTATTGTATTGCAGGAATGGGTGAAGAAAAAGAAAATTTAGAAAAATTAGTCAAAGAATTAAATCTTAAAAAACAAATAAAGTTTTTGGGTTTTTTGGATAATGCAAAAAACATCTTATCCGGAGCAGATATATTTTTATTCCCTTCCCGCACTGAAAACTTGCCTTTTGCCATCTTGGAAGCAGGGCTTTCTGATCTACCAATTATAGCAACTAACGTTGGGGGCATATCAGAAATAATAAAAGATATGGAAAGTGGTATATTAATCCATCCTAAAAATCCGAAAGAAATCGCCGAAGCTTTGATGTATCTTTTAGAGCATCAAGATAAACAAAAAGAATTTGGAGAAGAAATTAAAAAGACCATAGTAAGCTTCTTTTCTCTAGAAAAAATGTTAAATGAGACGATTAAGCTATACCAATGATTTCGTTTTTAGCTTCCTCTTTATTGATGGCTCTAGAATAAAAACGTTGACCCAAAAGAATACCGACACCTATAAATTCTGCTAATAAATGACTGCCTCCATAACTCATAAAAGGCATAGTGATGCCGGTTACCGGTAAAAGCCCTACATTCATACCTACATGAATAACAAAATGTGAAAGAAAAATTGAAGCTAATCCTAAACCATATAAAGTCTCAAAATTAGTAGCCCCTCTTTTTGAGATATCTATTATTCTCCAAAAAACTATTCCATATAAACTAAAAAGAATAACCGCGCCCACAAATCCCCATTCTTCAGTAAATGCCGCAAAAATAAAATCGGTTTCGTATTCTGGTAAAAATTTTAATTTTGACTGACTTCCTAAACCAACCCCTTTGCCAAAAATTTCCCCAGAACCAACAGTAATAGTAGATTGATAAGCATTATAGCCGGCCCCAGAAAGATCAGTTAAAGGATTAATAAAAGAAATAATTCTCGCTTTTTGATAATCTTGAAAAACAAAAAACCAAAGACCTAAAAAAATAATGAGAACAGACAAAATAACTGCCAATAAATGTTTCTTTGATATACCCGAAAACAAGACCATAGCGAGCCATATAAAAAAAATTATGATGGCTGAACCAAAATCGGGCTGAAGAAAAACTAAAATAAAAAGAATGAAAGCATAAAATCCAGAAACCAAAATATGTCTAATATTAGCTATCTCTATATGTCTTCTAGAAAAATATTTTGCTAAAAGAATAACCAAGACTATTTTTACAAAATCAACCGGCTGAAAAACAAAAGCCCCAAAATCAAACCAACTTTGAGCCCCCTTAAAAACAGAACCCAAAACAAACAAAGCGAGCAATATAATACAAGAACCGACAAACAAAATTATGATAGAACCGCTTCTACGCAAAAAACGCCAATCCACAAAACTGGCTGAAAATAAGGCTAAAATGGAAATTATTAACCATATTATCTGTCTAACAAAAAAACCTCCTTCTTCAACAAAAGAATTCATAGTCAAAATACCAGCTACTGATATAAAAAATAAAGCCCCAAAAAGCAACCAATCAAAGGAATAATTTATTTTTTGAATGATAAACCTGATCATCTTATATAGAAGTTCCAAATATCTTGTAGCTTATCTCTATTCTAGCGGGAATTTCCTGACAAATATCAGATGAAATATTATCATAAATGGTTTTTAGATTTTTGGCAGATGGGGCGAAAAAATAATTATCTTTTTCAGAAACCAAAGTTTTCAAAAATAGCTCGTTTATTTCATCCCCCAAACCAATAGTATAAATAATAACTCCACCAGCTTTGGCGTTTGTAGCTTCTTTTAAAGCAATACTTTCCGCATATTTTATGTCATCTTCTTCGGTTCTACCTGTGGGATTTTTTGGATTATTAGCAATACCATCAGTTAAAAGAATAATTATATTTGAAGAATTTTCTTCTGCTCTAGCAGAAACTAATTCTTGCCAACCTGAATGCAATGCTTCAAAAATATTTGTATATTGAATACTTCCTTCTTCAATACTAATACCCTCCACCGCCTCTGTAGCAAAATTAAGATCTGAAGTCAAATTTGAATCTATCGGATCTTTAGCTTTGGTAGCAAAAGAAACTACTCCTATCTTATCTTTAGGACTCAATTGCATCACAAAAGATTTGGCAGCTGCCTTAGCGGTAGTGAGAGGTTCTGGCGGATTTGATCCTGAAGAAGCCATTGAACCAGATCTATCCAAAAGAAGCATCACATTTGAAGGTGATTCACACGTTTTAGAACCTAGTTCAAAAGGTTTTGGCCAAGTAAAGAAAATGTTTGTCTCTTCATTTTTTTTCAAACTTTCTACAAAAGTCCTAGAAGTAGCAATAGCATTATCATTACCATCAAAGATGGCTATTACCAATTCTATGTTTTTAATTTCTTCAGTGCTATTATTTTTAACATTAGCTTCTACCCGAGGGATATTGTCCAATCTTAAAAGTGGGCTATGAGTTATATCTATATCTTCTCCTTTTTTATCATTTTTTTGCCAAACTATATTATCTCCAATTTCAAAAACAGCTCTTCTAGGCCTGATATTGTCTTTAATTTCAATTAAACCTTCAAAGACACCTACTGTTTTGTTTTTTGGTAAAATAGTGGCACTTTTTCTTTCTTCTAAAATATTATTTTTTTCGTCATATATGGTAAGTTTATACGGCATATAAATAGCATCAACATTTATATTAGAATTTTCTATATAAATAAGAGCGCTCCAAAGTCCGGGCGAAACTTCAAACAACCTAGGATCCCATCTGATAATTGGTTTTATAACATCACCACTACAAATAAGAGTGCACGAACCTCCACAATCAATTCCACTTTCATCTCCATTTTTTAAATTATCAAAACAAGTTGGAGCGTGATACCAATATTTCCAAAAAATAGCAAAAGCAATGGCTGATAGCACTATCACTATCCCTCCTAAATAAATACTTTTTCTGCGAGATGCCCAAGGGCTCATTTCTTCCATATATTAAGTATAAATTAAAAACTTGGTTCTGGCGACTAGCTACTTTCCCCTGAATGAGTATCATCGCCTCAACAGAGCTTAACTTCCGTGTTCGGAATGAGAACGGGTGTGACCTCTGCGACAAATCACCAGAACTAAATTTTTAATAAACAGACTTAAGAACCACCAATTTAGAGTAGTCGCATGAGGCAGGACAAATTTTTGAAATTAAAATTAAACATGTGGATTTTCGAATTTCCTAATAAGATCGGGAAATTAGTACGCCTCGGCTTAATGCATTACTGCACTTATACCTAGCGCCTATCAACGTGATAATCTCTCACGATCCTTAAAGATTCCTAATCTTGGGGTTGGCTTCCCTCTTATATGCTTTCAGAGGTTATCCATTCCCGACTTAGCTACCCTGCGATGCTCTTGGCAGAACAGCAGGTAGACCAGAGGTCAGTTCAACTCGGTCCTCTCGTCACTTAATTAATTTTGAAACAATTTTCAAAATAATTTATCCCCTATCACTAGGAGCGCAGACTATATCTTCATCCTTCGACAAGCTTAGGACAAGCCCATCAAGTCGGATGTTGGCATATTATAAGTATAAGCCGTCGTCCTCTACGAGACGATTCGCCGTTATACAAATCTCATCCTTTCGGAATCAGTCGTTACGGGGTCACCAGCACTAATTTTTGGAGTCAAGATTATACTTGACATAATATAAATATTATTATATCTTTGCTTACAGGAGCGTGAGCACCATGCAAACAAGAGTACTTTTTGTTGGTTGGAACTACGGTTCCGGACTGAGACCCGGAAAAGAAGTGGAGGAAGACATTGCCAACCGAATCACCAAATTAGGTGAAGGGTGGTATGTGTACAGTGCACACACGTGCCATATCAATCTCGGGATAAGTGGCAACGAAATCGTCACAACCATCATAGCCCGAAAAGACTGACCTGAATTCTACCTTTTCTTGCTTTACTTAAGCTGTGCTGGAAACTAATCCGGCACAGTTTTATTTTTCCAAAAATTAGTGCTGGGACTTCCCACGGTATTAACTTCAATTTATTTTTTCCAAAATCATGGACCGCACGATTTTAGCAAATCAAAGTCTTCACCGTTATTAGCCAAATTGTCATCACAGATTACGCTGTGAAGTAGCAATTTCTTACTAGAGTCAAATCCCCTCAAGAATCAACGCCTGCAGTAGATAGGAGACCAACCTGTCTCACGCATGATATCGTTTATTACTAAACGCATCGGACTATATCTTCATCCATTTTTGGATAGCTAATGTATAGTCTCTACACTCATTTTATTGAGCTCGGTATTGTCCTCGTTAGGATTTCACCGAATTAATTAGCTTAACTCATAATAATTTCTTATTATAGCCGCCGTGATTTGATTGCTCATTCCCTTCGCTTTTCAGTTCAGGGTCCTCAATTTTGCAACCATTTGCAATGGGCAAAATTGGGATCTACTATCTTTTATCTTATTAAAATCTTGAGATTTTAATATTTCATAAACAAAAATATTTTATAACAGTTTGATTGCCTCTGAGGATTCAGATTGTGGAGAAGTCGCGATGTTATTGCTAACGAAACAACTTCTCCACGGTCTGACGTGTCTACTCCACTATTACTAGTGGTACTGACTATACCTTTTCTCAAATTTTCCACTTTGAGAACTGACGTGTTAGCAAACCATATGGTTCGCTCTGTTTGATCTCCCAAACAAGTCGATACGGGGATTGTCAATCTTATAAGACATTGCTTTTGGTATAAACGGAGAAACAATTGAAATAAATTTTTGGTAGTCAAACCCACCAATTGAAATTTTCCACTGATTTCTATCTTTTACAATCGTTGGGCTCATATGATATTTATTTTTTAGAAAATCAACAATTATTTTTTGATCTTCCAAAGAAAATGAATGGGTGCTCAAAGTTATATTTTTATGATTATTTGAACCATCATCCATATACCAAACTGCCAACATTTGATCTGTAAAAATTGGAAATATGTCTGTTGGAAATTTTTTCACTCCATTTTTATAAAAAATTTCGTGAATTATTCCAAAGTTTTTTAAACTTTTTGTGTGAAAATACCAAGATACTTCCTTTAGATTTCTTTTCTTATTAACACAAGAAATTTTCCTTGGTTTTTTAGAAACTAAATCCTTAAGAATTTCATACTTCCACCAAACATACTCTCTTTGTTTATCTCCATGATGCACTCGAAATCGAGCAGTATAACTTGCCCGGATTCCTTTTGACCGGCACTCAAGCCGAGCATCACCAAGCAACGACCCTACAATCACATCTAGTTGATGTGATGGAAATGCAGATTGTAATCTTCCCACGATATTATCCATTGTTTAAATTATAACATTCAAACACTTGGACTACACCGTTATGAGTCAGTTTACTATTCTTTTTATTTTATTCTCGATGTGAATTGGCTGGGCTCAAGAATCCTTACCCAGCTCGCGTATCTTTTTAAATGGCGAACAGCCATACCCTTGGGAGCTTCTCCACCCCCGGGATAAGATGAGCCGACATCGAGGTGCCGAACTCCGCCGTCGCTCTGGACGCTTAGGCGGAACCAGCCTGTTATCCCCGGAGTAGCTTTTGTCCGATAATCTTTCGCCGCGTCTAACGCGGACGATCGGTTCACTTAGCTCTGCTTTCGCATCTGCTCCTCATGTACGAGTTGCAGTTAAGCCAGCTTGTGCCTATACACTATCGCCATGGTTTCCATTCACGGCTAGCTGACCTTAATAGGCTCCTCCGTTACTCTTTAGGCATTGTGTTACTCATTGTTAAACACCGAGTGTTCAACAACTGGTGCAATCATTTCTGTTGCACTCTTTGTGTCGCCACAAAGTTCGGACTATATCTTTCCCACATAGCTATTTTGAATAGCGACGTGGGAGTTGGGTTGTAGTCTCTGAGGGAATTAAAATTAATATACTTAAGACTTTTTAATCGAAAGATTTGTAATTAGATTTTTTAAATCTGTGACTCTTCCATCTCTTTCTTGAGAGTTGGGTTCTGTCTCATCATTAATTTTTTTTGCTTCTTTTTGTATACTTACCATTTCTTCAACCGATAAACTATTAATTTTTGAATCAAAAAAATTGTTTAATGAAGTTTCTCCTTCGATTAAAAAATTTTCCTTTCTAAGTCTAAATTCTTCCATAATTTTTATTCCCTGCTGATTAACCGCAGGTATACATTGTTACTTATAATATATAAGTAGTATATCATACTCGGTTTTTCCAGCATATTACCAACTTCCTCCCTTGATTTCTCTCGGGACCCCCTTATTTATTTGTTTTTAGCGTGAACCACCTAGGAGGCGCCACGGATTCGACCAACCAAAGTGTCAAGGTTGAACCTTGACATATCTATTTGATTGACCGAAGGATAGCGCCCCACTAAAACTGCCCGCCAGACACTGTTCCTCGCCGTTTTTGCCGTCGAGGTTAGAAAATATATCATTACAGAGTGGTATTTCACTGACGGATCAATATCCCCCGAAAGGGATATCTCAAATCCTCCCACCTATGCTACGCAGTAAAAACATATCCTCAATGCCAAGTTGCAGTAAAGCTTCCGGGGTCTTTTCGTCTAACTGCAGGTAACCGGCATCTTCACCGGTACTGTATTTTCACCGAGCGAGTCCCCGAGACAGTTCCCCAGTCGTTACACCATTCGTGCGCGTCTGAACTTCATGTCTCTATAATCTATTTGTGTATCAAATCACAAATGATTACGATTTTCTCTTATTTCTAAGAGCATAGACTATATCTTCATCTTAAGAGAACCTATAAATTTTATCTTAAGAGTCGGCGTGTTATAGCAATGTGTTCTCAAATTTAATTGAGGCATTTGCTATCCTCCACCTCATCGGCGGAAAGTCGTTACGGGTCTAAAAGATTTCTCTAGTAGTTCCCACGGTATTATCTTTCCTTCAACGCTTTTATCCTTGAATAAAAGCTCCAGTTAAGACTTCACCGTTTTTAGCCGAATTTTTCACTGGCGTTACCGCCAGGGCTGGCAATTCAATTACCAGACACAAACTGTTACTTTTAACTCCGAGTTGGAGTTATGACCTCGAAAATTCTATTATTCTTTTTACGAGGCGGTCCGATGCGAATCGGACTCTGCATATCGCTATGCAGTTCAGACCATATCATATTCTCTGATTTCAATAGATTTCAGAGATCTCAGCGTGTGGTCGTTGAGGAGCCTAAAATATTTTTCAAAATTTTAGTTTCCTGCGGATTGTCTGCACTCAAAGCATTTTTACTCATCTAGCAATTATATCAAATACCAGACAAAGTAGCTTGAGATACTCAGAGTTTCCCGCATATAGCCAAGTTTTCAGTAAGAATCACTCCTTACTGTCCCAGTCTTTTAGGAATTTCGCTACCTTAGGACAATTCGTCTCTTTTTATTATCTGGCGGTAGCACCAGAGGCCTCATTGTCGCCAATGAGATCGGACTATATCATCTCGTTATTCTCAATTAAGAGAGTCGAGTCTAGCGTATAGTCTCTGAGGATTTCCGCTTTCGCAGATCTTTCCTGCTGATTGACCGCACCGGATAGATTTTTACCATTCGATAAACTCATGGTACTACCGGATACACGGTGTTTCCAGCATATAGCTAGATTTTTTAACTACAATTGTGCTTATAGTTATTGCCGACATTCACCAGGGCTTACAACAATCACCATCCCGAGACTTGCGTCGAGAGACAACGTCGTTGTTTAACCTTCTGGCATTGGTCAGGTGTCACCCCCTATACATCCTCTTACGAGTTCGCAGGGAGCTGTGTTTTTGATAAACAGTCGCCAGGGATACTTTAGCTGCGTCCCAACCGCACCTCGCTACGCTCGGGCGGAATTATCAATTTTTAATTCTTAATTTTCATTAAATTTTCAATGTCCCAATTTTTAAACATTGGAAATTAGAAATTATTTGAAAATTTTAAATTGAAAATTTTAAATTCCGTGCCAAATGCAATGAGGCACGGTCGGGCAGGCCTTATACCGAAGGTACGGCCGCTTTTTTGCCGAGTTCCTTGGGGACCTCTCACTCGTTCGCCTTGGTCTTCTCGACCTGACTACCTGTGTCGGTTTACGGTACGGTTTTTATATATTTATGCTTAGAAGTTTTTCTTGGAAGCGTGCTTTGTAAAATACCCTTTGACGAATCTCCGGGTTTTGATATTGCTTGGATTTTCCGCCTTAAGCGGAAGTCGTACGGATTTACCTATACAACACCCTCACAACACCAACTCAAATCCAATAATGAGCAATACATACTACACTTCGTCCATCCATCGCAACATACAAAAGTCACGGAATATTAACCGTGTGTCCATCGAGTACGGCTTTCGCCATTCCCTTAGGCCCGACTAACCCTTGGCTGATTGACATCGCCAAGGAAACCTTAGTCTTTCGGCGCGCGCAGTTTTCATGCGCGTTGTGGTTACTTGTGCCAACATTCTTACTTCGCAACGCTCCAGAGTGGGTCACCCCTTCTCCTTCACAGCTCGGCCCGCTTTGAGGCGGACGATGCGAATACTCTCCTACCGCTTGTAAACTTCATCAAGGAGCGATTTTAAAATCAAAATCGCAAAAAACTTTTAAAGAACATTACTTTTTACATCTGTGAGAGATGGTGGAGAGGGTGGGATTCGGACCCACAGCCAGATTTTCAACATCGCCCCGGTAAAGGACTTTTTCGTTGAAACCTGAAATGTCTATTACATCCTCCCCACATATTAACAACTTCCTTGATGAAGCTTACAAACCCTCAGTTTCGGTACATAACTTAGCCCCGATTATCTTCGGCGCAAAATCTCTGAATGAGTGAGCTGTTACGCTTTCTTTAAAGGGTGGCTGCTTCTAAGCCAACCTCCTCATTGTCACAGAAATTTCACCTCCTTAAGCGCACTTAGTTATGATTTAGGGACCTTAAATAGAGATCTAGGCTGTTTCCTTTTTGACGAACGGAGCTTAGCCCCCGCCGTCTAACTGCCGCATTTTTGACTGTTGGTATTCGGAGTTTGATAGGTCTAGCGAGATTGCTCCCTGTCTAAACCTTCCAGTGCTCTACCCCCAACAGGAACACGCGACGCGAACCCAAAAGCTCTTTCGGAGAGAACCAGCTATTACCAAGTTCGATTAGCTTTTCACTTCTTACCACAGGTCATCCGAAGGAATCGCACGACCAACCGGTTCGGGCCTCCATCTCGCTTTCGCGAGACTTCACCCTGCCCATGGCAAGCTCACTTGGCTTCGGGTCTAATATATACGACTATAAACGCGCTATTAACGCTCGCTTTCACTATGCCTCGGAGGGTTTTCCTCTTAGGCAGCCACATACATTAACTCGTTGGCTCATTCTTCAATAGGCACGCCATGATGGTTCGATTGCTCTCACCACTCTGACTCCTTGTAGGCATATGGTTTCAGGTCTATTTCACTGCCCTAACCGGGCTACTTTTCACCTTTCCCTCACGGTACTAGTTCACTATCGATCTAGAAATATATTTAGCCTTACCGGTTAGTTCCGGCAGATTCCCCCGAGCTACTCGTGTCTCGAGGTACTCAAGAGCATGAACAAAAAAGACTATTCGTTTTCAAATACGGGACTATTACCCTCTAGGGTGCTTCTTTCCATAAGCTTCTTCTAACAAATAATTTTGTAACTTTTCTCGTATAAATACGAAGTTCACGTCTTACAACCCCCAGCACCACTTTTACATTTCGAATTTATATGACACATTTTAATCAAACGCATATTTGATAATAATTATCACTTAAAACTCAACTCGTAAAAGTGGTGCTGGGTTTGGGCTTCTGCGCTTTCGCTCGCCGCTACTTACGCAATACTTATTAGTTTCTTTTCCTCCGGGTACTGAAATGTTTTACTTCCCCGGGTTTGCATCCCTCGCTTACGCTCGGGATGATTGCTAAAAGCAATCAGGTTTCCCCATTCGGAAATCTCCGGATCAAAGGTTGCTAGGCACCTCCCCGAAGCATATCGTCGCCACGCCACGTCCTTCATCGCTATTTCTAGTCTAGGCATCCACCATACGCCCTTGAATTTCCTATTAGGAAATCCAAAAACCACCCCTACTTAACTTTACTTTGTAAAGCTTCGTAGGATTTTAATTTAATTTCATTTACCCCGCTTAACGGGGTTTTTGTCCTGCCTCATGAGACTCTCCATCTTCATTTAGCAGTTTTTTCTCAAAAACAAGCTTCGCTCGTTTAAGAGAGACCCACTTACAACAAACAAAGACCCCTCGCTTCGCTCGGGACTTACAGCCCCTTAAAAAACGTGGTAATTTGTCATAGTGGAATTATATTGTCAAAATACTATCTTATGCTTCCGTATCTTTACTTCCTTACCTTCCCAAAACCACTTAAAATAATCTTAGGAAGACATAGAATTAAATTAAAAACCACTTCTTTAGAAGTGGGTCAAGACAAACCAGAGAGTATTTTACTCTCTTCTTCGCCTTACCTTTAAACACTTCAAAAACATAGATATATTTAGTATACACTCTATTAAAAACCTGTCAAATTTATATTTATTCTAAATGTGGAGAAGCTGTAAATAACAAAAAATACTCTATATTTAGAGTATTTTTTGTTTTAGATATTTTTATCTAAATTTTAAGATTATTTTTTGTCTGAAATTTCTTTACCAACTCTTTCAATCACTCTACCCGCAGCTTCTTGTCCACCCAAACCGAAAGCCAAACCGAGTCCCAAAGAAAGAGCTACTACCAAACCGGTGAAAATTGTTTGCACAAATCCAGAGGCAATACCAAGTTGAGAAAGAGTTACAAGGATTGCAAAAATCCAAATAATCCATTTGGTGAGAGTTGCCAAAAATTTTGCTGAAGTTATTTCAGCAGTCATAGCAGAAGAAAGAACTACTTTTTTCATAGCATCAGCTACCAAACCAGCTGCAATAAGTATAAGAACGGCAACGATAACTTGAGGCAAGTAATTAAGAATATCTTTTAGAAATATTGTTACTTGAGAAAGTTGCAAAACTTCTAGAGCTCCTATTAAAAAGACCAAAATCACAAACCAGCGAACAAGAGCTCCCAAAAAAGAGCCCGAATTTAAACTTATACCTCCTTTGTTAAGAAAATCTTCTACTCCTGCTCTACGCAAAGCATCATCTACTTTGATAGCTTTCATAACTTGAGAAATTATCCTCCCCAAAAGAGCCCCTATCCCCCAACCTAAAAGGACTATCACAATGGCCACTACTAAATTTGGCACAAAACCAACTACACCGAGCCATAAATTCTTAAATGAGAGAGATAGAACCTCGCTCCAAGTATTTATTGTCATATTATTTATTAATTATTAAAACTAGTAATTACACCATAAAATATACACCTTTGAAATACATCTGCAATTAGAAATGTGGATAAATAAATCCTACAAATTTAGCTTATTTATGATTTTTTTGTGAGGAAAATCTAAAATATCTCTAGTTAGTTTATCAAAGATTGAGTATCTATAATTAAATTCTGAAGTTTCAAAGACCGCATAGCGTATTTCTTTACCCATTTCAGATTCAATGGTCTTCACGGTATTGTCAAGTTGATTTTGTTTTAAATTATCTCCCACTATGAGTAAATCAACCCTACTATCTTCATCTTTAATGAAAATACCAGAGACAATAAGGAGTTGAATTTTGCCCGAACGAGATATTTTTTTAATTATTTCTTTATGACTAAAAGTGTTTATACTAGAAATAAAATTTTTGACCGCTTCTATATAAGGAAATTTGTAGTCCAAAGTCCAACCATTTGTTCTTTTTTTAAAAGTTTGTATTCTTCTATTTTTTTGTCTTTTTATTTCTTTTGTATAAGATTTTTGTCTAAGAAAATTTATTTTCTCTAAATTAATTATCTCCTTTCTGGCTACTGCTCTAGAGACTTTAGCTCTTTCTCCCGCTTGAATCGAATCAAAAACATTATCTGGATTAAGTAAAAACAGCTTTATAAGCTTAACTTTTGCCGCACTGCCAAATAATTTTTCTAAGATATCCATCCCGTTAGAAGCAGGAAATCACATTATAAAATAAAGCAATTTGCTACTTAAATTAAATTCTTTAATAAATACCCCGCTTTTGATTTCCGTGGCTTCTAACGGGATCCATATAACCGCATTCTACCTTATTTATATTATTATTTCCAAAGGTTGACAAATTTAATGTATTTGATACAATAGCAGTGGACTCGCGGAGAGAGGGCGAGTCCTGGGGCTGATAGAGTTGAGCTTTAGAGTGGTTTACTCCAAGGATTACTCCTCCGTCCTTGCGTTCCTCATCAGCCCCACCCCAGACGTCACAATGTTGTGACGTCTTTTTTGTTGATTTTTAAAAACCAAAAAACTCCTTCTAGGGAGTTTTTTGGTTTTTTGTTTGGTTATTTCAAAGCTACTTTTCCTCCGGCTTCTTCAATAGCTTTTTTCAAGTTTTCCGCATCTTCTTTTTTCATATTTTCAGCAATCATTGTTGGAGCAGCATCTACTTTGTCTTTAGCATCTTTAAGCCCAAGAGCCAAAACTTCTTTTACTGCTTTTATAACTGCAATTTTGGTAGCGCCACTATCTACAAGCTCTACATTGAAAGTTGATTTTTCTTCTTTTGTATCGCCAGAGCCCCCAGCAACAGCGGGTCCAACTGCCACAGCCGTCGCACTAACACCAAACTTTTCCTCAAAAACTTTTACCAATTCATTGAGTTCAAGTACTGACATCTTTTCAATTTCTTCTACAATTTTTTTGAACTTAGCAGGCACTTCTACATTTTTAGTTTCTTCTACAGCAGAAACCTCTTTAACTTCTTCCTTTTTTTCTTCAACAACTGGTTCTACTTTAGTTTCTTCTGCAGAAGCAGATATATCTTTTTGTGTTTCGTCCATAATA
>Ga0210057_1003707_pt1 | contig 20873 bp, 19 predicted proteins | sample CryGeyCG2114_010_2_FD_183968 | JGI IMG/M metagenome (GOLD analysis project Ga0210057, IMG submission 183968) | Groundwater microbial communities from aquifer - Crystal Geyser CG10_big_fil_rev_8/21/14_0.10 (SPAdes) (version 2) | ecosystem: Environmental > Aquatic > Deep subsurface > Groundwater ...
TAAAACGGGTTTAATGCAGCTAATGCAGTGAATAGTTTTACATCCCCGCCTGCCCACACACCTAATTTCCATAAACCATATGAAGCAATAAAAGTCGCTATTGTTACTGCAACTGCTGTTCCAACAATATAATAATCAGTTAAATAATATGATTCAATTAAATGAATTAATAATCCGATTATTATTGCTCCATAAGTCAGTTTGTTTGATATAATTCTTTCTTTAAAATCAGTGTAAGAACCTATAATTAATAAACTTAAAGAAAAAAAGAAATAAAAAAAAGAAAAGGGAATCATTAATTGCCCCTTTTATTCAATTAATGTTTCAATGGTTTGTTCTCTTACCCGCAACACTGTTGCTTTGGATGTCTGAGCCAAAGCCCTTAATGTGTCCAGCAAAATCGCTGCAGCCATCACAAGAACAATGCTAAAAAGCACACTCAATAAATATTCTATTGAAATCTGTGCTTTTTCTTCCATTTAAATCACTTAAGTTAGATGCAAGAATTCATTAAGACTTTCATTTACTCTGTGCGAGGTTGGAGTGAAAATATTTCCCATTACTATTATAACTATTGCAGCCACAACGACTGCGCCAGCTATAAGCAGGAGATATTCCAGTGAACCTTGGGCTTTGCTGTCCATGTTTATCAATTGATTTATGCTTCTCCGGCTAAGTGTGCATATGCGTTATCATATACGCCTTGGGCATGTTCTGGGTTGTTTCCTGCAAATCCTGTCAGTATTACTATTACAACTGCTGCAATTAATACTGCTCCTCCGATTAATAACAGGTATTCCAATGCTCCTTGTGCTTTGTTATCCATTATTTTTCCCTCCTTTTTTTTAAAAAAATTTATTGTTTTATTTAATAACTCAACTTTTGTTTATAAACGTTTTCTTTTCAGTTAGCTAATTCGTTTGTTCTGTGTGCTATTGGGCCTGTAACTATTGATTTTAAGAATGCGCCTACAACTACTGCAATTACTACTGCTGAAGCAATAATCAACAGTGTTTCAATTGAAGTCTGTGCTTTTTCTTCCATTTTATACTCCTCCAATTCCGGCAATTAAAGATTTTGAAATTACTCCTGATACAAAGTATATTACATAACCGATAAATAAGAGCACTGGCAAATATATAATACTTTTGTTTTTTTTGCCTTCTCTCATTAAAGAAATCATTATGCTTGAAGCAGTTATTTCAATAAAAATATAAATTTGAAGCAATAACAATAAAGTGCTTCTTGAACTAATTGCTTCTCTTTTAACTTCATCAGGCAGGTTTCCTAAATTAGATGAAGCTGAAATTAAGAATCCAATTATTGTTGAAATTAATCCGAAAATAAATGGGGTTACTATTGCTCCTGCAGTAACCATAAATAATACCTGCATTAATGTTTGTGTTCTTCTTTCGTGGTTTAATCTGTTTGCATCCCTTATGTCTTCTGCTATTTGGTCTAATACATCAGCTAATCCTGCTCCTGCTCTTACTGAATCAATTATTATTGTAACACTTATTTTGATTAATCTTGAATCAATATTATAAGATAAAGTTGATAATGAATCTTCAAAGTTTTCTCCTTCTTCTAATTTTCTTAACACTGCTTTTAGTTCTTCTGTTAATGGCCCAAAGTCTGCGTGGCTTATTTCTCTTAAAGCATATTCATAGGTTCCTCCTGCTTTTAGGATGTCAGCCATTTGTTTTAGTGCTTCAGGTAAATCTTCTTCTATTTTTCCTATTCTTGAAATTCCTTTTATATATGGATAACCTACTAATAAATCAAGTGAAACAAAAAACATTACAAAAATCATTATTTGCATTGTTTCTGTTAAGGGAGCTTCCTGCATTCCAAGTGCAACCATTTGAGGATCGGTTACTGGAGAAAGATAAGCCAATAAAAAGAATGTCAGCATTGCAATAATTAATGCAATTAAAAATGAAAGAGTAATCCATAAAATTGGGTCAACTTTTAAGTTTATCTGGTCCAGAAATTTTTCGTATTTTTTCAGGAACACTGAATTTTTTAAAAAACTTATTTTTTGATATAATCTTACTCTTGCCATAATTTACACCTTTGGTTGACTTAATGAAATAAACACCACTAAATACCCTAATAATAAAGGCATGAAAATAAGGAAGAAAACCATTAATACTGGAGTGCCTAATGGAAGCGATTCAAATACGCTTCCTGACTGAATCGGGGTAATTTTTATTCCTCCTAAAATAGAAACAAACACAGGAATTACAATTGCCATGTAAATAAATATTGTGGCAAAAAAGTTCATTTTTTGTCCAAAGTCTTTTATTTTCATTCTTAAAGCAAAAGAAACATCATCTGCAATATCATTCATTATAATTGATAAGTTTCCTCCTGTTCTTAATGCCCTGATTAAGTGAATCAATGAATTTCTTAAGGCCTTTGACTGAGTTCTTAAAGCAAGATGCCTTAAAGCAAGTTTTGTGTCTGTTCCTTCTTCTATTTCATTTATTGTTCTGGAAAATTCTTCACTTAATGCTCCATAGTCTGCCATTGCAATTGTTTGGATTGTTCTGTATAACCCTAAACCAGATTTTAATTCTGTTGCCATGTGCCTTAAAGCAAAAGGAAGTTCTCTTGAAACTGAATCTCCTCTTGCCATTGCTTTTCTTCTTGGGATTAAAAACCCAATTATTATTGTCATAAAAGTTAGAATTAAACTTACTAATAACACAAGCAAACTTTTTGTTATCATTGGAGTGTCAGGGAATAAAGAAAACACTATTGCACTTAACAAAATCATTGAAAAAATAAAAACCAGTAATGAAGCCGAAGTAAGTATTGCAAGAAACTGGTTAGCTGAAATTTTCATGTTTGCACTGTATAAATAAAAACTTAATTGTTTTACCTGAGGCATCCTGCCAATCATTTTTTCTATCGGGTTTGTTATTGCTTTTAATGAAATATAAAATTTCCCAAGGGTTCTGACTAAAGGAGAACTAAATACTTTTAAGTCATCCACACTTTGAACTTCTAATTCAGTTGGTCTTCCTTCTGCAATAATTCCCCTTAATTCTTTTAATCTTCCTCCGACTTCCTCCATTTCCATTCCTTCTTCGGAGTACTTTCTTTTCATTCTTTCAACTATTCTTTCAACTTCATCTAAGTCAACGCTTGACTTGCCTCCTTCCTTTTTTTCTTTTTTTTCTTCAATTATTTTTCTTAATTTATCTATTTGCGGCATTTAATCACTTTTTTTGCATATATTCATGCATTTTTTCTACAACCTGATCCATTTCATGAACACCATTTTTAACAAGCTCTTCAAAAAATTCTTCTCTGTCTTTTAATTCTTGTTCTATTTGTTTTGAAGTATATCCAGTGAACTTCATTAATGTTTTCATGTATTCACTTTGAACATTGGTCTTTATTAATTTGTCTTTTAATGAATCTCTTTCAAATAATGTCTGGGTAGAAGTTTTGTTTTCTAATACCCCTGTAACTTCAGCTATTTCTGTTATTCTTCTTATTGTTCCCTTTTTTTTATCATGAATTCTGTGTTCTACTACAATCAAATCTAATCCAGAAAGCATTACTTCAGGAACGTTCATTGGAGGGCTTGTTACCCTGACCAAAGTTTCTTGTGGAGAGTTAGCGTGAATTGTTCCCAAACAATTTGATACAATTACTCCGTTAGCAATATAATTGTGGTTATCTTCTACTGTTAAATCATATAATGTTCCTTCAAATTCTTCTTCTTCAACAGAAACAATTTCTTCAAATCTTAAATCTGATTCAGCAAGAATCTGTATTTGCATTGTTGTTTGACCTTGCACCAAATTGCTTATATGACTGCAGTTTGTTTTTGGTTCAACAATAATTGAATCTCCTTCAATTGCTTCTTCTGCATTAATTTCTTTTATTCCATTGTCAATTTTATAAATCGGATGATCTTTTGTTAAATGCAGTTCTTTTCCGCTTCTTAATTTAATTTTTTTCAGTGTTTCTTTTGTTTTTTTTCTCCATAAATGAGTTATTTTTTTATCTTCAATTTTAAGTGTTTTTTTATTCCACGAAGGAACATTAACTGCGTTTTTTCCTAATTCAATAAACTCATAATCATTTTCTTTAATTGAATGTTTTTCTTCAAAAAATTTATTTGCCAATTCAGATATTTCAATAATATTCCCATCACTCAGCTGAATCAATGAATCTCCTGTAACTGCTCCGTCGTGTCCTGTGTTCATTGCAGTGAATAAAGAAAATGCTTCATCGTGTCTTACTTCTCCTACAATTATTCTGTCTGGTCGCATTCTCAATGAATTTTTTGTCAGTATATCTAATGTAATTTCTCCTGTTCCTTCTAGTCCCGGAGGCCTTGACTCAAGCCGGATTATGTGTTTTAATGGTAAATTTAATTCTGCTGTGTTGTGAACAAAAACATTAGAGCAGACAAAGTTTTCATATCCCGGAATTGATAAGTCATAAACAAACCTTTCTTTTTCCGGAAGAACTTTTATTTCTTTAATCTGGTCCCAAAAAATATCTGATCCTGCAAGAATTTCAAGTTCATTGCTTTCTGTAGAAGAAACCATTTTTTGTAAAAATCTTCTCCCAATATTTGAATGGCCTGAATAATATTCGTGCTGTAATCTGAGTTCCTGTTTTTTTGACTGAACAAAACTTACAGGCAAAGGAATTAAGTCAGTTAAGTCATGAGTTGCCTTTCCTTTTAATATGGTTTTTGAAGCTCTGTTGTTTTTTCCTTCCTGAAGAAAACCTATTTTTTCAATAAATAATTTTATTTGTGAATGGCTTGAAATTCTTCCTTTGAATGATTTATCTTTCAAGTATCTTTTTGTTGCTGTTCTTGCCATTATTCCATTTCTTAACAACATTGTCTGGATGTCTTTCATTAACTGTTTTGAACAGGAAGTCCATTCAATTTCATGTTTTGCTATTGTTCCGTCTCCGGAAAGATATCCTTTTAGAATCCAGCATATTTGTTGGTTGTTTAATTCAGTTATCCATTCAGGCATTTTTTTAGTAAACGCATTTCCTTTTAAATCCAGAACTTCCTGCATAACCGTTTTCAGCATTTTTGAATTAATCATAAAACTGAATTTGTCTGAATGCATTTTTACGTTTGCATTAAATCTTTCAGCAACTTCTCTTATTATTAATTCAACTTCTTTGTCATCAGTTGAAAGTATAATGCTGTTTTTATCATAGCATCCATCCGCTATCCAAAAACCAATAAATTGCAGGAAAATTTCATCTAATTTTATGTTTAGAGGTATTTTTTTTGGGTTAACTTTTGGTTTTAAGAAAATGTGTTGTCTGTCTTTTAATTCAATTAATCCTTTTATTTTTAATTCATGCAATAATTCAGCTTTTATTACCCCTGTTCTTTTCCATGTATTTGCTGAACATTCCCTGCCCTTTTTTGTTTTTCCTGCACTGTATTCTTCCAGTGTTTTTGTTTCAATTTTTTTCAGTTCTTCCGCAATTGGCTTGCCTGTTAAAAAGCAGTTCTTAAGTTTTTTTAGATGTTTAAACAAATCAATTTCGTTTAATCCTTTGCATTCAAATGGCAGTTTTCTTGGAACTGCCAGAAAACTTCCTTCTTTTAGTTCGCTTGTTTTAACAGGGTTGATTTCTGCTTTTTCATTTAAAGAAAAAAGTGAATGGTCTTTTGTTACTTTTATTTTCCTTCCGCTTCTGAAAACAATTTCATACATTTTTTTGTTTGTTTTATGCCTTATAAAAGAATAAATAGGAATTTTTTTGATTTTTCCTTTTTCATCAAAGCAAAAAGTTTCAATATCTTCAAAATTAAGAATACTTTCGTGTCCTGAATACAAATAATTGCAGCCATTTTCCTGAATTTTTTTGTCAATCAATTCCCCGATTTTTACTTTTTGCGGCTTGTCATCTTTAAATACAATTATTTCTTCTTCCCCGTCAACACTGTCTTCTATTGTTACAATTCTTTCTCTTTCTGGAATAAATGAAGCAAATACATTCAATGTTGTTGTTTTTCCTGAACCTGTTCCTCCTGTTATCAGAATATTTGCTGGTTTAACTCCTAATCCGTCAACGCATAACCACAAAAACGCTGCGCTTTCAGTGTCAAATGTCCCGTATTTAATTAAGTCAATTATTGAATAAGGATCTTCTCTGAATTTTCTTATTGTTAAGCTAGAACCTGAAATTGATGCAGGAGGAATTGTTGCATTTACTCTTGAACCGTCAGGCAATCTTGCATCAAGCAACGGAGCTGACATGTCAACTCTTCTTCCTATTTCTCTTGCTATTCTGTTAATTAAATCAACTATTTCTGAGTCAGAAAAGAATTCAATGTTTGTTACCATCATTTCATGTTTTCTGTGAAAAACATACACCGGCTTTTTTGGTCCAATAACCATTATTTCTTCTAATCTGTCGTCTCTGATAAGTGAGTCAATTAATCCATATCCAACCATTTCTCTTACAACTGCTTCTGCATAAAAACTATATCTTCTTTCAGGAATGCTTAATTCATTTGATGCCTGTAATATTTCAATTATTTTTTGTCTGTAAACTGTTCTTCTTTGTTCCGGGTCTCTTATTTTATATGGTGCAATTGAAATCAATCTTGTTGCGGCTTCTTTTATTGTGTTAATTATTGTTCTTTCTCCTAAAGTTGGTTTTGTTACAGGAACCACGTAATAAGGCAGGATTTTTTCCGGAACCCTGTAAATTTTTACTTCTCCATAAGAATCAATTTCTTCTTTTTCCATTAATTCAAGTTCTTTTTCTACTTCAGAAACAATTCTTTCTTCTTCTTTTTTTTCTTCTTTTTCTTCTGTTTTTTTGAATTTTTGCAATAAACCTTTTTTTTCTTTTTTTGTTGGAATTTCTTTTTCTTCTTTTGCAGGAATCTGTTTTCTTAGTTCTTCCTGCAACTGCTTCTGCCTTTTTCTTTTTTCCAGAACCATTGTTTTTCTTATTTGTTCTTCGTCAATTTTTATTTTTTCTTTTTCTGTTTTTACTGTGTTTTCTTCTGTTTTAATCCTTTTGGCTTTCTTAACTAAATCGTTTAAGTACGAAGGCATAATATCCTATAACAAGACCTCTTTGGATTATTTAAATTTAACTTAAAAGCAGATTATTTTTTTTCGTTTATTTCTTTTTGTGTTTCTTCAATGAATTCTTTTAATAAAAGAGTTTTTTGTTTTCCTGTTCTGTCTCTTAAAGTAATTGTATTATTTTCTTGTTCTCTTTGCCCTACAACTATTGCATAAGGAATTTTCTGCATTTGTGCTTCTCTTATTTTGTATGAAACAGTTTCTGCTCTTAAATCAATTTCTGTTCTAAAACCGTTTTCTTTCAGTTCAGCATTAACTTTTTTTGCATAGTTTTCAAAGTTTTCTCCTACTGCAAGAACTTTAAACTGCATTGGGCTAAGCCATAAAGGAAATTTTCCTTCATAATGCTCTATTAATATTCCAATAAATCTTTCTAATGAACCAAAGATTGCTCTGTGAATCATTACAACTTTGTGTTTTTTTGAATCTTTTCCAATATAATTTGCATCAAATCTTTCAGGTAAATTAAAGTCAACTTGTATTGTGCTTAACTGCCATTCTCTTTTAATTGAATCTTTTACTTTAAAATCAATTTTTGGTCCGTAAAAAACTCCTTCTCCTTTATCTATTTCAAACTTCAGTTTAACTTCAGTTAATGCTTCTTTTAATGCGTTTTCTGCGTTTTCCCATTGTTCTTGTGTTCCAATTGCTTTCTCTGGTTTAGTTGAAAGCTTTACTGAAACTTCTTCAAAGCCAAATGTTTTGAATACATATAGACAGAATTCAATTACTTTTTTTATTTCTTCTTTTAATTGTTCCTGAGTGCAGAAAATGTGAGCGTCATCCTGAGTAAATCCTCTTACTCTGAATAATCCCCCTAATACTCCTGATTTTTCATATCTGTAAACTGTTCCAAATTCAAATAATTTTTTTGGTAATTCTCTGTAAGAATGCTGGTTGCTTTTGTAAATCATTATATGTGCAGGACAATTCATTGGCTTTACTCCGTATTCCTGTTTGTCTATTTCCATAAAATACATATTTTCTTTATAGTAATCATAGTGCCCTGAAGTCTTCCAAGTATCTGCTTTGAATATATGGGGGGTAGTGACAAATTCATAATCTCTTTTTATGTGTTCTTCTTCGTCAAATTTCATTACTGCATTTCTTAATGCTGTTCCTTTTGGATGCCATAAAATTAATCCTGCTCCGACTAATTCATTTATTGAAAATAAATCCAGTTCTTTTCCTATTTTCCTGTGGTCTCTTTTTTCTGCTTCTTCTTTTTGTTTTAGAAATTCATCTAATTTTTTTTCTGAATAAAATGCTGTTCCATAAATTCTTTGCATCATTTCATTTTCTTCGCTTCCTTTCCAGTAAGCTCCGCCTGTTGACATTAATTTAAATGCTTTTATTTCTCCTGTTTTTTTTATGTGAGGCCCTTTGCATAAATCAGTGAATTTTCCTGTTTCATAAAAAGAAATTTTTCCGTCTTCTAATTCGTTCAGCAGTTCAACTTTGAATTTTTCTCCTTTTTCTTCAAAAAATTTTCTTGCTTTTTCTTTTTCCATTTCTTTTTTTTTGAATTCATTATTTTTTTTGATTATTTCTTTCATTTTTTCTTCTATTTTCCCCAGGTCCTCGTTTGAAAAAGGTTCTTTTTTGAAGAAATCATAATAAAATCCATCTTCTATTGCAGGCCCAATCCCTAATTTTGTTGCAGGCCATAATTCTTTTACTGCTTCTGCCATTACATGAGAACAAGAATGTCTCAAAACATCTAATCCTTCAATTGAATCTTTTGTAATGATTTTTAATTCAGCATTTTTTTCTATTTTGTAATCCAATTCTTTGAATTCGTTATTTACTTTAATTGCAACAGAATCTTTTGCTAGTTTGCTTCCAATCTTTTTAGCTATATCTATTCCTTTAATCCCTTTCTTGAATTTTTTCTTTGAACCATCAGGAAGAGTAATTTCTATTTCAGTCATCAAATATATACTTAAGAGTGTTTTTTTAAATGTTAAGAATACTGTGTTTTTATGCCCAATCTCCTGCTTTAATAAAAAACCTTATAATTAGTTTTTTTGAAGTTGATGAATGCTTTTCCTTTTCCTTTTGCCGGCAATAAAAACTTTCCTTCAATCATCTTTTTTCCATTAACAGTTTTCTGTTTTCCTTCAATTAAAACATAATCTGAAACAAAATTCTTTACAAACTCATTTCTTGGATTCAAAAAAATTTCTGTTGGTTTTCCTTCCTGTTCTTTTTTACCATTATTCATTACAACAATTTTATCGCTTAAAAAAAATGCTTCATCAATATCGTGAGTCACCATTATTATTGTCAGTTTAGTTTTTTCGCTTAATTCTTTTAAAAACACTTTCATTTTTTCTTTTAAATTAGCATCTAATCCGTTCAATGGTTCATCTAAAAGCAGTAAATCAGGTTCAAAAGCTATTGCTCTTGCAATCGCAACCCTTCTTTTTTCTCCTCCGCTTAAATTAGTTGTTTTTCTTTTTTCAAATCCTTCAAGATGCACAAGCTTTATTGCATCAAAGACTTTTTTTTCAGTTAATTCTTTTTTTGTTTTTCTCATCTTCAACCCAAAAGCAATATTATCAAATACATTCAGATGACTGAACAAGGAATCTCCTTGAGAAACAAAACCAATATTTCTTTTTTCTGGAACTAATTCAGTTACTTCTTTTTCTCCAAAAAAAATCTTTCCTTTTTCAGTTTCCTGCAAGCCAGTAATTATTCTTAATAAAGTTGTTTTTCCGCAACCGCTTGGACCAACAATAGACACAAATTCCCCTGAATTAATTTTCAAAGAAAAATCAATTAAAAAATCATCAAAAGAAACTGAAATTTTATCTAAATTAATTTTCATTAAAACACCCTGTCATTTGAAACAGAAATTTTATCCAGAACAATTTTCATTAAAACACCCTGACATTTTTTGAAAACAATTCAATTGCATAAAATGCAATAAAGCTGACTAAAATAAGCATTAAACCCATTGCAGATGCAGCAACCAAATCAAATGTTGCTAATAACCTGTAAATATATACCGGCATTGTAGCATAAGCTCCATCATATAAAACCAGAACAAAACCTAATTCAGCTAAAGAAACAGCAAAACAAAAAGCAATTGAAACAAACAAAGCATTTTTTATTCTTGGGAACTGCACTTTTTTAAATACTTCAATTTCGTTTGCTCCCAAAGTCCTAGCTGAATCAATGCTTTCTAAATCAATTTTATTTAATGCATTATTTAATACTCTGAAAGAAAAAGGAAATGCAAGAATTGAATGCCCTAAAGCAATTACAATTAAATTCCCTGAACCAAACCCAAGCAAATAACCAAAAGCTAAAGTAATAACTGAAACCGCAACAGAAGAAGCAATAAAAAAATTAATTATTGAAACCCTTGTTTGTTTCAATGAAGCAATTAAACCCATTAAAGTTGCAATAATTGAAGTAATTAATGCAAGCAATAAACTATAAAAAATTGAAAGCAAAGGAGTTGTTCCTGAAAGACTTTTTGATTCAGAAAAAAATATTTTTTCAAATGCCTTAAAACTAACTTGCCCTGTTTCTGGATTAATAAAAGCAAAAAAAATCAATGCAATAATCGGAAGAACAATAAACAAAACCATTACAACCAAAAAAACAGTTTCTGTTATTCCTGTTAATGAATTAAGTGAAAGATTTTTTGGTTTTTCTTTTAATACTTTTTCTTTTATCTCATACTTTTTTGAATAATAAAAATAAATTAATCCAACTAAAGACAATATAATAAATTGGATTAATGCAAGAAATCCTGCAACAGAAAAGTTTAGGTTTCTGGTAATCTGCCTGTAAATTTCCACTTCTAAAGTAGAAAATTGTATTCCTCCTAAAGAAATCACTATTGCAAAGCTCATAAAACAATAAATAAAAACTAATGAAGCACCGGCAATAATTGATGGCATTAACTGCTTTAAAGTAACATTAAAAAAAACCTGTATTTTGTCTGCTCCTAAAGTTTTTGCTGTTTCTTTCATTGTTGTATCAAGGTTTTCCCATGAACCAGAAACAAATCTCATAATCAAAGGAAAATTATAGAAAGTATGCGCTAAAATTATTCCGCTAAACCCATACAAAAACTGAACATCATTATTGAAAAACAAGTAATTTTGCAGAAAATAATTTATCCATCCATTGTTTCCAAAAACAATTACAAAAGAAATCACTACTAAAATTGAAGGAAAAACAAACGGAATTAATGAAAGTGCTTTAACAAATCTTTTTCCAAAAAAATTTCTTCTTGCAACAATAAATGCTGCCGGAATTCCAATTAATAAACAAAAAAAAGTTGATATTGTTGCCTGAAAAAAAGAATTCCAAATCAATTTTTCATTTGAAATCAATATATTAACCAAATCAATGCTTTTATCCATTGAAAATGATTTAATTAAAATTAATGCAATAGGATAAAAGAACAATAAAAAGAAAAAGCAGAAGAAAAGAATTTTTATTATTAAGAAGTAATTATTTTTTCCCATTCTGAAATCCATTCCTCTTGTTTTTCTTCAATTAATTCTGCGTCTAATTCAAGATAAGTTGAGGGCATTACTGCATAATCAAATGCTTTTGGTAATTCAACTTCTTTGTTTACCGGAAACATAAATTGAGTAAAAGGAATTTCTTTCTGGAAGTCTTTTTCCAAGGTAAATTCAATGAATTCTTCTGCTAATTTCCTATTTTTTGTTCCTTTAACTATTCCAGTTCCTTCTATTTGAATATAATGTCCTTCTTCAAATTCTGCTGCAACAAAATAGTTCATTTCTTCAAATTCAACATAATAAGGAGGGGAAGTAGCATAACTCAAATAAATCGGAACTTCTCCTACTTTAAATAATCCAGCTGATTCATCCCATCCATCAGTTACAATTAATACATTTGATTTAAATTGTTTCCAGAATTCTTTGTATCCTGGGTCTCCATAAATTTTTATTGTCCATAAAAGCAATGCTAATCCAGGAGAAGAAGTTCTTGGATTTTGTATTGCAATCTTTTTTTCTAATTCTGGATTAAGAAGTGAATCAAAATTATTTAATTCAACATCAATTTTTCTTGAATCATACATAAAAGCAATAAATCCATAATCATATGGAGTCAAATAACCTTGTTTATAAAATTTAATTTCTTCTGGTACAATACCAATATTTTTTGGAGTGAATTTTTCTAATACATCTGCTTCAATTGCTTTTGGCAGTAAACTATTATCTATTCCAATTACTACATCTGCTTTTGGATTGTTCTTTTCTAATACTAATGTAGTTAATACTTGTCCTGCGTCTCCTTTTGAAACCAGGTTAACTTTGCAGTTGCATTGTTTTTCAAACAAGGGGATTACTTTTGGTCCTAAACCATATTCTGACACCATTGAATCATAAGTATAAATAGTCAGTTCATTTTCTTTTTTTTCTTCTGCTTGAGTACAGCCAAACAAAACAATCGAAAGAACTAATATTATTAAACCCACTTTTTTCATTCAGTCACCTGACTAAAAATTAGGCTAAAGCCTTTAAAATCAGAACCATTTTCTGAAATGCACACAAAGCAATATTCCGTCTTTTGACGTAATCCAAACTTTTTTGTTTTTAAATTCATTACTTATGCCAATTCCGATTCCAAAACTCAAATCATGGTTTTTTATTTCGTATTTAAACCCTTTTAGTGTAAGCCCTTTGACTTTTCCTTTGATTGGAAACAAAGAAATTTTTTCGCCTGGAATTCCTTTAATTGAAAACTTTTTTTCCGGAATCAAATAAATTTCCTGATTTTCGTGTATTATTTTTGCATTAATTTTTTTCGGAATCTGTGTCAGCAGGAAAACATTTGTCATTGTCATGTCTGCTCTTGTTCCTATTGCGCCTAAAATAATTATTTCTTTGAATTTGTTTTTAATGCAGTAATCTATTGCCAGTTCCAAATCAATTTTGTCTTTTTCTCTTGGATATTTTATTGTTTTTGTTTTTCTGAATTTTTTTATTGCATTTTTTGAAATTGAATCCATGTCTCCTATAATCAAGTCCGGCTTGAAATCAGTTTTAATTAATTTGTTTGCGCCCCCGTCTGCGGCAATAAGATAATCATTTTCAGAAATAAACGAGTAAAGAAATTTTGTGTTAACGCTTCCATTGCAGACAATCACTGCTTTTTTCTTCATAAAGTAATTATACTTAAGAGTGTTTTTTAAAACATTTACTGTGTTTATTTTTTCATGGCAAGATATATAAAAAGCAAACCAGGGGCAGCCTCAAGAAAAAGAACCTCATACAGATTAAAAGAAACAAGAGTTAAGAAATCTTATAAACGCGGGCTTCAAAGAATAGAATTAACAAAAAAATTTATTTCTGTTTCAAAGGGATTAAATGGTCGCGTTTCCAGAATTAATACAGAACTTGAAAGAGTTGTTTTAGGCCCGGTTTTGTCACAAGAGAAATCAGCTCAATTACGTAAAAGAATAATGGAGATTCATAGTGATCTTAAATACCTTTTTGGTCAGATAGCCAGTAATCAAGGCATTTTAGGTGAAGAAGAATGCACAAGGCTAAAAAGTAAACTGGATAAAACTCGTTTAGCTACTTTTAATAGGCTTGCCAATAAATTTTTCGAAAGATATTCAAAATAATCCAGATGAAAAACCAGTGTTTATTTCTTATTCTTTTTCTGTTTCTATTTTTTTTATGCAAGTGAATGGAATTGAATGCATTAAATGCAAAGGAAAATTATGGTGTGGTTTGCCTTCGTGTCAAATCCTTGACAGCCATCAAAGGAAAAACAGAGTTCTTTCTGGGATAAAAAATAATTCTTTTGAAGGAAATTCTCCTCCTGGATTATTTGTTTCTTGGCAGAATTATCCTAAAGTGGATATTGCTCCTTTGTCTGCTTCTTCTTTTATTGACGGAATAGAATTATTTGACAAACCGGAAAACTGGTTTGGTTTGCCGTCAGAAAAAATAGTTTCAATGAGAGAATCATTGATTCAGTCAAGAAAAAAGATTGATGTCTTTTCTGCTTTAAACCCTTCAAAAGAACTATCATTATTTCAGGAAATTGCAATGGTTTCTGATTCAGTTGATGTTTCAGTTGAATTGCATAAAATGGTTTCTGAGAGAGTTTCATTTGATTCTCTTACATTGCCTTCAGGCCCAAAAGGAAATTTAAAGAAATTTTCTTTAAATGAAAACCCAAGCATTCCAAAAAAAGTTGATTATATTGTTTCTGACACTGAATTAAATTCAACTGAAGGAATAAACACACTGTATTCATCTGATGTTTCAATTACTTCTCTGCAGAAAATCTTAAGCGCTGGTTTATTAGGAATAAAAAAGAAAAGAAAATTAGTTCCAACCAGATGGAGCATTACTGCAGTGGATGATTCCGTTGGAAAAAATTTAATTGAAAAAATAAAGTATTTCAAAGAACTTGATTCAATCCAGTTATTTGAGTCAGGTTATTTAGACAATAATTTTTTTGTTTTGCTTCTTCCGGGCTATTGGAGTTTTGAGCAGTTAGAGGCATGGTCTCCTGATTCTGTTTGGGTGCAGGGAAACTCTGTTAAGGTAATGGCTGATTATGAATTATTCAAGGGAAGAAAAAATTATGCTTCTAATACTTCAGGAGCTTATTATGCTGCAAGATTAGCTGTAACAGAATATTTAATTAAAAAGAAAAGGCAGGCTAAAGTAATTGTTTTCAGAGAAATAGGAAAAGACTATTCAATTCCATTAGGTGTATGGTTAATCAGAGAAACTGTCAGAAATGCATTGGAAAAAAAACCATTGAAGTTTTTTGACTTGGATTTGGCTTTGAAATTTTTGTCTTCGCGTTTAAAAGTTTCTTTAAAGTCTTATTCTAATGAATCAAGAGTGCTTAACGATTTAACGCAGAAAAGAATTTCGGAATTTTTTTGATTGTGATTTCTCCTTCTGTGTCAACAGTCAATTCATAGTTTTCTCCGTTGATTAATGCTTTTACTTTAACATCTTTTTTGTCTTTTTTCATTTCAAGTATTCTGTAATTAGTGTATTTTTTTTTCAGTTCTGTTTCAATTAATTTTTTTGCTTCCTGCATTTCTTCTGTTTCTGATTTTTTTCTTTCTTCTAACATTTCTTCAAATTCTTCTATTTGAGTGTCTTCTTGTTTTATGTTTCTTGGATTAAATATTAATGCATCAAATGCACTATAACCTGAAAACACAATCCAGCCCATAAAAACAAACAAGTTGTCAAACGAAAGAGCAAATTTTGAAATAAATATCCATGCAAGCCAGAACCCAAAAATAATCAGTCCATGAGCATATTCTCTATACCACACTTGCCCTGAACCAGGCACAACAAAACTGATTAATGCAGACAAGTAATTCATATTATTCAATATATATGCATCTTATATTATTTAATTTTTTGTAATGGCTTAAAAAGTTATATTTCTTTTATTTTAGGGTAAATTAAGCTAAATGCAATCATTAATATTGCAGGAACCAAAAGCAGTAAAATCTGCGGGATTAATAAAATCAATGAACTTTCCCTGACTAATATTGATGTAATTAATTCTGTGGCCACAGTTAATGGCAGTATTTCGCTTATTCCTCTTACAAAAGAAGGCATAAAAGAAGTTGGAAGAATCATTCCACTTAAGAAAATCAAAGGAACACTGACTAATAAAGAAGATAAAATTGCAGTTGACTGGGTTTTGGTAAAATTAGTTAAAAACAATCCAATTGAAATAAACGAAAATGAAATAAGAAGTAAAATCAAAAATAAGTCAACAAAGTTTCCAAATGGATTTACCCCAAAACCAATAAATGCAACAACTAAAATAATTACTGCTTCAATTAAAGCAAAAAATATCTGGCCAATAATTTTTCCTGTAATCCAAGTAATTGACATTGTAGGGGATAATTTTGCTCTTAATGTTGCTCCCTGATTTTTTTCTAAAATAATTGAAATGCTTGTTAATAAAAGAGAAGTCAACAACAACACTATTGCTATTGCCATTGGCGTAATAACTGAAACTTCTGTTGATTCATAAACCGGTTCTTTTGTTACTGTTAATGGCCTTACAATTGATTCAGCAGAAACAGAACTGATGCTTTCAAGTTTTACTGAAAGATTTTGCATTTGAGTTTTTGTTTCTGTTAAGTCAGTTAGTATTGATTCTCTTGAAGTTTTTGCTTCTGCAATCATTGTTTTAATTTCATTTAATGTGTTTTCCATTGAGTCAATAGTGTATTTAAATGACTGGACGCTTGAATTAGCTGAATCTAATCTTGAGTCAACATCATCTAACATTACTAAAGTTTGTTTTAATTTGTTTTGCGTGTCTTCTATGTCGTATTCTGCCTGCTGAAGTTCATTTATTGTTGAATTTATTTCAAATATTGTGTTATCTAATTGAGTATATATTGGAGACAATTGATTTGCTATTTCTGCAGGAGCAACATTTATTATGTTTGAAATTTGTGTTCTTAATGAAATTAATTGATTTCTGTAAACAATTAATTTGTTTTTTTCAGTTGAAATTTTTATTTTATATTGTGAAAGCTGGTTTTGAGTATTATAAATTTCAGTTTTTGTATTGGAAACATCATTTTTTGACTGAGTATAATATGAATCAAAAGTATCTAACTCGTTTTTCATGGTAGACAAATTTATTTGGTTTATTCTGTTTTCTAAATTGTTTAAGGAAGAATAAGAATCATTTAGTTTGTCAATAAAACTGTCAATTGTATTTATTTCTTCTTTTACGGTTTGTTTGATTGTGTCAAGGTTTTGCAGTATTTCTTCAAGTAATTCAGTTGATTTTCTGTAACTTACTTCGTTTAGTATTGTTTCTGTAATAAACAAGGTGACCTGTGTTTCCAGCAAGGCAGAATTATCAAAATACAAGTCCATTGATATTCCGGAATATTTTGTTTTTGGGTCTTCTACTACTATTCCGATTTTTGTTTTTCTTTTTTTTATGGAATCAATAACTTCTTGTTGGGAAGAAAATTGAATTAAGTTAATTGATGGATATCTGTTTAATTCTGAAATCAGTTCGCTTGTTTCATCAGTAGTGGATGGAACATAAATTCCGACTTGAACCTCTGAAAACCCTGTTCCGGTAAAAACATTTACATTCCCAAAAGCAGTTCCTATTGCTAAAATAGTAATTATTGGAAAAAACAAAATTAATAACATAGAAATTTTTTGTGTTTTAATTAATTTCAGTTCTTTTAATGCGATTTTGAGTATTTTCATGTTATGCCTCTTTTGTTATGTTTTTTATTCCTTCTTTTTTTCCTGTTAAGTTAAGAAAAACGTTTTCTAAATCCGGTTCTTTTATTGTTGTTTTTGTTACTGTAAAACCGTTTTCTTTTATTATGCTACTTATTGTTGCTAAAGCATTGATTTCGTTTCTTCCTGTATATGAAATATTAATTATTTTGTTGTTTGTCTGAACTGAATTTCCTGTTTGTTTTAGTTCAGTTTCAAGTTTTTTTGTTGCCGTTTTATCCAGTTCAAGTTCAAAGTTTTTTTCTCCGCCATATTTTTCAATTAATTTTTCCGGTGATTCACAGACAATGATTTTTCCTTCTAAAATCAATCCTATTCTGTTGCATAATGTTTGTGCTTCATCCATGTAATGAGTTGTAATAAACAAGGTTTTGTTTCTTTCTTTTAATTCAATTAATTTTCTCCATAAAAGCCTTCTCACATCAGGGTCTAACCCTACTGTTGGTTCATCTAAAAAAATAAAATCCGGATCATAAACAAGCGAACACGCAATATTCAGCATTTTTCTGTATCCCCCTGAAAGATTTTCGGCTTTTCTTTTTCTAAAGAATTCCAAATTAAGCCATTTTAATAAAAATTCAATTCTTTCTTTGAGTTCTTTTCCTTTAATGCCGTACAATGCTCCAAAAAAAGATAAATTTTCTTCAACTGAAAAAAATTTATAAAAGCAGTCTTCCTGCGGAACAAAAGCAAGTTTTTTTCTTAATTCTATTTCGCCTGGATTTAATTTTCCAAAAAAAACAGCTTTTCCTGCTTCAAGAGGAATTAATCCATTTAATATTTTTATTAAAGTGCTTTTGCCTGCTCCGTTTGGCCCTAATAAACCAAAAATTTCTCCTTCAAAAACTTCTAAGTCAATGTCAACCAGAACTTTTTGTGTTCCATAAGCTTTAGAAATATTTTTTGTTTCCAGAACAGTTTTCATGTTATTATTAATACTAAAGAGAACTATAAAAAAGTTCTTGTTTAATTAGGTTATTTTTTGTAATTCATAAACTGAGCAATCAAGGCTTCCAACTGAATTCTTTCATTTGCTCCTTCTACTATTCTGAAATTGTGTTCTCCGATTTTTTCAATTAAGTCGATTTTTGTTTTGTCTTCCATTTCTTCTTTTGGCATTTCAATTATTTCTCTGTATAACTGCAGTATAATGTCTTCTCCGCTCATTCCATATTCATAAAGTAATGCATCTAATTTTGCTCTTGCTTCAAGAAACTCTTTGTTTAATGCAAGCTTAATTAATTCTCTTATTTCCTGTGGTTTTGCTTTTGAACTCACTGCATAAATTGTGGCTTCTTTTATTTTTGAATCAACTGTGGCACTTGCTTGTAATATATTAATTGCTTTTCTTAAGTCTCCTTGCGCAACATAAATTATTGCTTTTATTGCATTTTCACTTAATTCAATGTTTTCTTCTTTTGCCACTTGAGTTAATTTTGTTTCAATATCTTTTGCATTCAATGGCTTGAACCTGAATACAACACATCTTGATTGTAATGGTTCCATTATTCTTGAAGAATAATTACAACTTAAAATAAACCTGCAGGTTTTAGTAAATCTTTCCATTGTTCTTCTTAATGCCTGTTGTGCATCAGCAGTTAATGAATCTGCTTCATCCAAGAAAATTATTTTATGGTCTGCATCAAAAGCCATTGTTCTTGCAAAATCTTTTATTGTTTTTCTTACTACATCAATTCCTCTTTCATCACTGGCGTTTAATTCTAAAAAATTTCTTTCAAATCCTTTGTCATATAATTCTTTTGCTAAAGCTACGGCAGAAGAAGTTTTTCCTATTCCTGCTGGCCCTGAAAACAATAAATTAGGCAGACTCTTTTTCTGCACGCATGATTCAAGCCGTTTGGTTATTTCTTTCTGGCCAACCACTTCATTTAATTTCTTTGGCCTGTATTTTTCTACCCAAGGGACTCCATTATCCATTTTATCCATAAAAGAACTCTGGAAAGCAATTGTTTTAAATTAATTGTGAACCAAGAATTTTTGTTAATCTGATTAAAAGGAATTAAAGAACATGAATTCAAGGGATTTAATTAAAATAATTGCTTTGTTTGCATTTACTTATATTTTCCTGTATTTTTTGGCTTTTATTGCCAAAGCATTAAGTGCAGATTTTGCTTTGCATGAATGGGGTTTTACCTTAAATCCAAGCATGCTGGATTATACTTTTTATTTAATGCCTTTTATTGGATTCTTTTTCATTTACTTTCTTATTGACTGGGTTAATGATTATTTCAAAACAAGTTCAGCTTCTTCAGTTTATTTTCCTTTGGTTTTTGTTGTTCTTTCCTTTTTAGCATTTTATGTCCAGTTATACTGGTATTACTCAAACATTGCCTCTCTGGCTGCCGCCCAAGGACAAATTGTTAATGCAGCAGATTTGTTTGATTTTTGGGCTGCTTTAAGGGATTCAGCTTTCTTAGTATTCATTTTTTCAGGGTTGGCCGGCTGGATTTCCTATAAAATAATGCAGAATTTTTCTGAACAAGCATTAGAAGAAAAAAGAACCATAAAAAAAGCAAAGCCAGAAACACCAAAAGAAACTAATTAATTATTTTTTTTTCTTAACAGTTTTTGCATTTCCTTTCCTGTTTATTAACGGCATTATTTTTTCTTTATTTAATATTATTAAAATCAAGACAACCAACACCGGAAGAATCCACACTGACAGTTCTGTTAAATTCATTTGTTTTGCCGGTTCCAGCACAGTCAGTATTTCGCTTGCATGATTATTTGAGGTGTTTTGTTCTTGGGGATACTCCTGAACATCTAATTTTATTTTATAGTTTCCTTCGCTTAATGAAAGAGGCAACAGGCCAATAGGCACAGTGTAAACATAAGTTTCTGCTGCACCTGCAGAATAGTTTCCTGCCTGAGAATATTTTTCCTGCCCTGTTTCTGCATCCACTATTGTTAAAGGAAAAATCATATTTTGTGTTTGATTGCTTAAATTAGTTATTTTTGCATTGATTTGAATTATGCTGTCAGTTCTTAATATTGTTGCAGGCTGCCCTGTTGCAGTGTCAATTACTTCAAAGTCGGTTATTTTGAATACATCTGCCGGTACAGGAATAATTTTCAGCAAAACAGAATCAGTTTTTTGTATTCCTAACGCCCCGTCATCAAACAAGCCTGTTAAAGTAATTAAATGGTGCCCTATTCCTAATGCATCTGAAGAAAAATTTTCTTCTGTTGAACTCCAGTCTAAGTTATGATTTGAATCCCATTTTAAAGTATAATCCATTTCAAGGTCATTAATTTTTGAATCAAAATCAATTAATGAACCAATAATAAATTCATCGTTGTTATTTGGGGAAGTAATCTGAACAGACGGTTCTGTTGCAAAAGTAACTTCAAAATCTATTCTTCTGGTTTCAGACCAGTAATCTAAAGGAGATTTAAGCCAACACTTGGAATAATAAGTATAACTTCCTTCCCCTAATGGATTTAATGCTGAATCAGTTAATTCACA
>Ga0210057_1003711_pt1 | contig 20871 bp, 21 predicted proteins | sample CryGeyCG2114_010_2_FD_183968 | JGI IMG/M metagenome (GOLD analysis project Ga0210057, IMG submission 183968) | Groundwater microbial communities from aquifer - Crystal Geyser CG10_big_fil_rev_8/21/14_0.10 (SPAdes) (version 2) | ecosystem: Environmental > Aquatic > Deep subsurface > Groundwater ...
AAAGTGGCTTTTACTGAAATTATTTCCGGGAGAAAACCAGAAGCACGGGGCAACGGGTTAAAATATGTAAAAAACGTTATTTCAAAGAATCCAATCAATTTATTATTTCAAACAGGCGACGCAAAATTAATATTAAATGGCGGCAGCCCTGATTTAAAAATAGAAAATTCGTCAGAAAACTTTCACGGCTGTCTCGCCCTAATATCATGGTTGTAGAATTAAAAAAATTTGGCACAACATTACTTTCTCGGCAAACAGGAAGAGAGGCTTTTTCGGCATTACAGCCGCTTTTGAAGGACTTAAAAAAAAATGAAAATCTTGAAATTGATTTTGATGGCGTATTAACTTTTTCACCATCTTGGGGAGATGAGTTTTTGACACCCTTGCTAAATACATATAGAGAGAGGCTAATTCTAAAGAACACCGTCAACCCTTCAGTACGGGCGACTTTAGAGATATTGGAAAAAACTATTGGTAAAAACTTTTCGAAAAATTAAAACATGACAAAAATTATGAAAATGGGGTCAGGAACCTTTTTTGAGTGAGCTTAGTTCCCTCGTCTAATTCAAGGCAAAACTGGGTGAGCTAAACTCCTGTGGATTATGAAAAATTTTCTGAAAAAAAATAAAATATTCTTGGCAGTTATCATTGGGGCTGTGATTGTGGGAACAGCTGTTTATATTTGCCTTAGTAAAAGCAAAAAGGGAGAAACTGGCCAGACCCCAATTAAATGTTTAGCTTCTTCTGAAACAATAGTTACTAAGGTTTTAGATGGAGATACAATAATCGTTGAAGGCGGCGAGCATATCCGGCTTTTGGGAATTGATGCCGACGAAAAAGATTATCCTTGTTATGAATCAGCCAAATCTCGTTTGGAAGAACTGGTTTTAAATAAAGAAGTGAGATTAGAAAAAGACCAGACCGATGTTGACCAATATAATAGATGTTTAAGGTATGTTTTTCTTGATGACGAAAATATCAATTTTCAATTAGTAAAAGAAGGTTTTGCTATAGCCAGATTTTATCCTCCTGATGTAAAATATCAGGAGGAAATTACTCAGGCCGAGAAAGAAGCTATTGATAATAAAGTTGGCTGTAAGTGGTCTGGTTCTGTTGAAGCTTTGGCGGATGAGAGTGAAAAGCTTGAGTTTCAATGGGAAGAATTAACTACCGCAGAGCTTGGTTTTGATGTGGTTGACGCCTGCCAGGCCGGAAAATATTTGGGGAGAGAGCTAATTGTTGAAGGAAAAGTTGTTGACGCTTACCACGATTTGAAAAGCAATACTGTGTTTTTGAATTTTGAGAAGGCCTATCCCAACCATTGTTTTACCGGTGTAATTTTTAGTTCTAATCTTTACGAATTTGTTCAAAATCCTGAAGATTATTATTTAAACAAAACTGTCAGAATTATGGGGGAAGTAAAAGAATATCAGGGCAAGCCGGAAATCATTTTAGAAACGCCAAATCAAATTGAAGTAGGGGAATAAAACATATGATGACTAGAAATAGAAAACTCATTATAATTGCAATAGTTACTGCCGTTATTGTTATCTTTGCGAGAGCGCCGTGGCTGGATAATCAGAGTTTATACGATAAGGTGTTTGAAGAAAGAGCTAAAATTGACGGCACGACAAATAAATACACTGGCGAGCTTATTTGCGATTATAATGTGATGTGGGCGCCATTTGGAAGATGGGTGGCGAGTTGTGAGGGCGGTTATTATGTAACATTTTGGGGCAAGATTGTGATAAAATAAAAATATGTTAAAAATAAACGAAGAAATAGGATCAACTCTATTTTTAATTAGATAAAAATCAAAAAATTGGTTAAAATTTATGGATATTCCTCAAGATATTTTAAATAAGTTTATAGTAAGAAAAGATTATTTGGACTGGATTAACAATGAACCTTCTATTTTCGCATACTTGGATTTAACCAATATGTTTCATTGGCAAGATGTCTTAGGTTGGAAATTCAGAATAAAAGATGTGATCAGGCAACTTTTTACTTTCCCAAACATCAAAGAGGTTAAAGTATATTATGGGTTAAATCCACGAAACCAGAGAGATTCCGAAGCTTTTCTTAATCGTATCAAGAAAACGGGAGCAAATTTAAGACCAAATCCACCAAAAGAAATGAAATTTATTAAAAAAGATATTGATGAAGCTTTATTTTTTCAGCGTCGTACCATGACGTTATTCGATAGACAAATTAAAAGTAAAATCTATGAGTTAATAGACGAACTTAAAAAGTCCGGAATAATTATCGTGGAGCCGAAGTGTAATTTTGACGTTGAGATGACGATGGATATGTTGGACGATGTAGAAAAAATTACAGCAATTATGCTTTTTTCTGGTGATTCCGATATGCAAGCTCCATTAGAACGTTTGAGAGTCAAAGGGAAAAAGATTGGAATTGTTGGCGTGAGAGATATGGTGGCTGGAGAGCTGCATCGTATAAAAGACAAGTATATTGATTTCGGTAAGTTTTATACCGGCAAAAGAACTTACATAGAAAGCGAAAATCCCGCTTTTGGCGGGACCGCGTGATTAGTAGGATTTCTCCTACATTTTCAGTATATCAATTATCAAAACTTCTTGTCAATAGTTCAGATTGTTAATAAAAAAAATGAAAAAAAACGGGGTCAGGAGATTTTTTTAAATAAATCATTCAAAGACGAATTAATTCAATGAATTTTCATTAATATAAATGAAGCAGGGCTTTGATTAAAATGTTTAAAAAAATTTTAATTTCAATTATTATTTTATATTTTTTAGTCCTGCTTCAGGCCAGTTTTTTTGTTCATTTCGCTGTTTGGGGCGTTTTTCCGAACTTGGTTTTAATTTTAATAATTATTTGGAATTTTTTTGAGAAGCCGAGAAATGAGCTCGGATTATATATGGCTTTGAGCGGAGGATTTTTTTTGGATATATTTTCTTCGTCTTTTATAGGCTATAATATTTTAATTTTAATGGTCTTGGTTATTTTAATAAAATTAATTTTTAGAAGATATGTTCGGGTCCCGTTTTTTGAGAAAATTTAAAACGAAACGGAATATAGATATAGAGCCCCAGGAAATCTTTTTAGACCGTCTGGCCAAAGAAAAGGAAGAAGAATTTGGCATTTCAGAAAAAAAGTTTGAAGTTCCTCTTCATTCAAGAGCCCTTAAAAGGGTTTTTATATTATCTTTAGTTATATTTTTTGTTCTTTTGGTAAAGACATTTCAATTCCAAGTTTTAGAAAACGAGAGATTTTTATCCCTGGCTGACCAGAATAAATTTATATTTCATTCAATTAAAGCGGAACGAGGAGTAATTTATGCTCAGGAAGGAGAACAATTAGTTTTCAATCAACCTAGTTTTGATTTAGTCCTAGATAAAAGCAAGCTTCCTGCCGATGATTCCAGAAAAATAGAAATTCTTAAAGAAATCGCTAAGATTATTAATATAAATCCTAATAATTTAGAAGAGAAGATTAACGAAGGGAATGAACAGAAAATCTTAATTGCAGAAAATCTTGACCATCAAACATTAATTATCCTCGAGACAAAAATTAATAGTTTTCCTGGATTTCAGATAGAAAGAAATTCTATTAGACATTATAAAGATGGCCCGACTTTTTCTCATCTACTTGGTTATATCGGTAAGATAAATGCAGAAGAATTAAAAGAAAATCCTGGGATTTACTCAATTACAGATTTAATTGGGAGAGATGGTCTTGAGAAGTCATATGAGCAGGTCTTAAGAAAGAATCCGGGAAAGACACGGATAGAAAGAGATGTTTATGGAAATATATTATCAGAAGAAATAGTTTCTTTACCTCAGTCGGGGAAAAGTTTGGTTTTATGGCTAGATATTGAATTGCAGAAAAAAATTGAGCAAGAGTTAAAAGAAATCCTTGAGAAAACCGGTGCTAAAAAAGCAGTGGGAATAGCTTTAAATCCCAAAACCGGCGGGCTCATAGCCATGGTTAGTTTACCAAACTATGATAATAATCTATTTAATAAAGAATCTGACCAGCAAGTTCTTGCAGCTCTTTTGACAAATCCTCAAGAACCTCTTTTTAATAGGGTTATTTCTGGTTTATATCCAACAGGTTCTACTATCAAACCATTAATTGCTACGGCGGCTTTAGAAGAGAATTTAATATCGCCAACAAAAAAAATTTATTGTCAGGGCGAAATTACCATACCCCATAAATATAATCCAGATATTATTTATCATTACAAGGACTGGCGGACCCATGGTTGGATAGCCCTAGAAGAAGCTATTGCCGAATCCTGTGACGTCTATTTTTACACAATCGGCGGAGGATATGGAGACCAGGAAGGATTAGGACCTTCAAGAATTAAAAAATATCTTGAGTTTTTTGGTTGGGGGAATAAAACCCAGATTGATTTACCGGGAGAGGTTAACGGTTTTATTCCTTCTCCTGACTGGAAAAAAGAAATAAAAAAAGAACCATGGTGGGATGGCGATACATATAATCTTTCTATTGGTCAGGGCGATATTAAAGTTACTCCTCTTCAGGTCGTAACGGCCTTTGGGGCAATAGCCAATGGAGGAACGGTTTTTCAGCCAAAAGTGGTAAAAGCGATAAGCGACAAAGAAAAAAATCTAATTTCCGAGATAAAGCCGGAGATTATAAGAGAAAATTTTATTGACCCCGAGGAGCTTCAAATTGTCAGAGAGGGAATGAGAATGTCAGTCACTGGTGAAAATAGCCCTTTTGCCACAGCTGTTTCCTTAAACTCTTTGCCAGTAGCCGTTGCGGTTAAAACAGGAACTGCCGAGACACCGCGGTCTAATTATTATCACAATTGGGTAACCGTTTTTGGTCCTTATGAAGATCCGGAAATTGTTTTAACAATTATGGTAGAGAATGTCAAAAATGTTCAATCCGCCGCTTTATCAGTAGCTAAAGGAGTGCTAAGATGGTATTTCAATAGATAATTTTTAATTTTTAATTTTTAAACTGTTTGGAAATTGAATCATTGAGAATTTAATGAAAATTGTAAATTGAAAATTGATTATGTATAATAAAACTATGGAACCCATTACTCAGACCTTAAAAGAAAAATTTCAATTTATTAAACCCGGAGAAGTACGAACAAGGTTTGCTCCTTCGCCAACCGGTTTTCTTCATATTGGTAGCGCCAGAACTGCTCTTTTCAATTATTTATTTGCCAAAAAATATCAGGGCATTTTTGTTTTACGCATTGAGGATACAGATAGAGAAAGGTCAAAACCAGAATTTGAGGAAAATATTATAGAAGGCCTAAAATGGCTTGGGATTGAGTGGGACGAGGGACCGTATAAACAGAGCGAGAGAAAGGATATTTATGCCAAATATTTGGAGAAACTTTTAAAAGAAGGCAAGGCGTATCATTGTTTTTGTTCAGAAGAAGAATTAGAAGTCCAAAGACAAGAGCAAATGAGTAGGGGATTAGCGCCTCGTTATAATGGCAAGTGCGCCAAGCTTTCTCTGGAAGAAGTTGAAAGAAATTTATCTGAAGGCAAAAAATCAGTTATCAAATTTAAAATTCTTGCCAAAAAAATTGTCTTTAAGGATATTATTAGAGGCAGGATAGAATTTGATACGAGTTTAATGGGCGATATTTCTATTGCCAAAGATCTGGAGACCCCTTTGTATAATTTTGCTGTGGTAGTAGATGATTTTGAAATGAAAATTAGTCACGTAATTAGAGGAGAGGACCTTTTACCGAATACTCCTGTCCAAATTCTCTTACAAGAGACCCTTGGTTTTCCCCAGCCCCATTATGCTCATTTGCCTTTAATTTTAGGCCCTGATAAAAGTAAATTAAGTAAAAGACACGGGGTTGTTTCTCTTAAAGAATATAAAAATAAGGGGTATTTACCAGAGACCTTAATTAATTTTATAGCTTTTTTGGGGTGGAATCCAGGAACAGAAAGAGAAATTTTTTCTTTGGCTTCTTTAGTAAAGGAATTTTTAATAGAGCGGGTGCAAAAGGGTGGGGCTGTCTTTAATATTAAAAGACTGGACTTTTTAAACGGTTTCTATATTCGCCAGAAATCGCCTGAAAAACTAACAGAATTATGTATTCCTTACTTAACTCAAGAAGGATTAATAGAACCAATTTTTAAAACTGAGCAGTATCCTCCGGCTTATGGCGGAATAAGCATTACTCAATCTTATAGAATCGCCGAGACCAGAGAAGAAATAAATTTTGATTATTTGAAGAAAATTGTCGTTATATATCAAGAACGGCTAAAAAAACTTTCTGAAATTTCAGAACTAACTGATTTTTTCTTTAAAAAGAAGTTAGATTATAAAAAAGAACTTTTTAGTTGGAAAAATATGACAGAAAAAGAAATTAACGACTCTTTTAATAAATTGGAAAAAATAATTTCTAAAATAAAAGAGAATAATTGGGAAAAAGAAAATTTAGAAACAGTTTTACTCTTGGAAGCAGAAAAGGTAGGGGATAGGGGATATCTGCTTTGGCCCCTAAGGGTAGCTTTAACGGGTAAGGAGGCCTCAGCTGGTCCTTTTGAAATTGCCGAAATTTTAGGAAAAGAAATAACCTTAAAAAGAATAAAAGAGGCAAGATCTTTGGTGAAATAACTTTTTATCAAAATTATGCGACATTTACTTGTTTTTTCAATAATTTATCTTTTATTAATAATTGCCATCCCTTTTTCTTTTGCCCAAGAGCCATCAGAGCCTCTAGTGGGAGCACCAAAAACATTGGCTGATTTCCCTGAGGCATTAAAAAACAGCTGGCAGGAAGCTTTAGCAATCTGGGGGGAAGCGCTAGATTGGTTTAAAAATTTATGGTCTTCATATATTTTTCCCTTTTTTGAAGGCATCTGGCAAAGAATTTATTTGCTTTTAGGAAAAGAGGTTGAAAGAAGAAAGCCTGAAGTCAAAGAAGAATTTGAAAAAGAAAAAAAAGAAATGAAAGAAGAAATTAAAGTAGAAGTGCCAAAAATTGGTGAATCTATCTGGCAAAAATTCAAAGAGTTGATAAAATAGTGGGGAAGTGGGATTTTTCCACTTGACAGGGGTTTTTATGCCCTATAATATAGATATAAGAAATGTCGAATAATCTTGCTTAATAGGACTTAATATGAAGAAAAGTCAGAAACCACTCCCCCAACATATAAACGATTTTTTGGACTGGATAGATGTGGAAAAAGGATTATCTTCAAAGACCCAGGAAAATTACGAAGCATTCTTGCGGAAATTTTTTAATTGGTTAAAAATAAAGAAATTAGATAATCTAAAACCCCATCAATTAATTCCCGACCATATTTGGGACTATCGCTTATATTTATCCCGTTATACCGACAAAAAGGGTCGCTCTTTGAAGAAAACTACCCAGAGCTACTATTTAATCGCTTTAAGAGCCCTTCTGAGCTATTTTTCGGCAAAAGACATCTTATCACTGCCGGCTGACAAAATCGCCCTTCCTAAGGCCGATAAACGCGAAAAAAGCCTAAAATTCCTTAATTTAGAGCAAATTGAGAAGCTTTTACTGGCCCCTGACATAAATACAATTATTGGCTTAAGAGACAGAGCTATTTTGGAAATCTTATTTTCAACCGGTCTAAGAATAGCTGAATTAATGGCCTTAAACCGCGACCAATTTGTCAACATAAAAGATAAAAAAGATTTGGAGCTTGCTATTATTGGTAAGGGTGATTATCCGAGAACTGTTTATTTTTCAGAAAGAGCCCTTAAATGGTTAAAAAAATATCTGGAAATTCGCGACGACAAAGAAAAACCGTTGTTTATCCATTATAGAGCGCGAAAAGATGCTGAATCTCGTCTGACAAACCGTTCAATAGAAAGAAGTGTGAAAAAATATGCAACAAAAGCCGGTGTTCCTATTTTTACCACACCTCATACCCTTCGTCATTCCTATGCCACAGATTTATTATCTCAAGGGGTTGATTTAAGAATAATCCAGGAATTTTTGGGCCACAGAAGCATTACCAGTACTCAAATTTACACTCACGTTACCAATAAGAGATTGCTCGATATTCATCGCCAATTCCACAGAGGCAAAAATTTGAAAGAATAAAAAAACCGCCAAGATTGAAATGTCGCATAATATAATTATTTTCCAAATCTGCGCTGACGTAAAGAAAAATCTTCAAAGGCCTCTTCCAAATCTTTTTCTGTAAAATCAGGCCAGTATTTTTTGGTGAAATAAAGTTCAGAGTAAGCTACCTGCCAAATCAAAAAATTGGAAAGACGCTGTTCTTTTCCTGTCCTAATCAATAAATCTAAATCAGAAGTCCAAAGATTTTCAGAAATCACCTCTTCGGTAATTTTTTCAGGAGGAATTCTTTTTTTAATGATATTTTTAACGGCCTCGGTAATTTCTAGTCTACCTCCATAACTTAAAGCAAAATTCACTGTCATTTCTTTGTTATTTTTTGTTAATTCCTCTGTATTTTTTATTGCTTTCGCCAGGGCTCGTGGCAGTTTTTCTTTTTGACCAATTATTTTTATCTTAATTCTTTCCTTACGAGCTTCCTTGATATAATTTTTCATTATCTCTTGGGCTAATTTCATCAAATAACTAACTTCCATTTTTGAACGTTTCCAATTTTCAGTTGAGAAAACAAAAAAAGTGAGAATTTTCACTCTCCTCTCCCTGCACCATTTAATCACTTCTTTTATTTTTTTTAATCCACGTTTGTGGCCTTCAAAAACCGGCAATCCTTTTTCTCTTGCCCATCTTCTGTTTCCATCAATGATAATCCCCAGATGATATGGAATTTTCACTTTTGGCATATTTTTATAAATTATAGCAGAAAATCTGATTCTATTCTACTCTTTTTCGGTAACAGCCAAGGCATTTTAAATCCTAAAAAATAAATTGTCTTAACAGCTATCTCGGAAAAAATAATCTTCGGGATAAAAAATCTCCTCACCGCTCTTTTATATTTTAAAAAATCAGGGAAAGTTTTTAAAAGAATCTCCGCTGCTGTAAGTCCCCAAACCACTCCCCCACCCGACCATGGTTTAGTTAAACCGGCAGCGTCTCCGCAAAGAGTAATTTTTTGATTATTTGGTATTATAAATCCTTGAGGCACAATTCTGGCTTTTTTCTCAAGTTGGAAGTTGTCAAATATTGATTTGGCTTCTTTCGGTTTTGCCATTACTCCATATTCTATGTTATTGCCCCTTGGAATTTTCCACGAAAAGCCAGTTTTACAAGGCCAAACTTCTACATAATTAGAAAAATTCTTTTTATGAACAAATCCTAAAATGCCTAATTTATATTCTGGTTCATTTAAACCTAAACTTCTTCTGACAAAAGAGTCAGCGCCGTCACAGCCAATTATTTTATCAAACCCTTCGGGTACTGAAGAAACATTATAATTTAAAATGATTTTAGCCCCGGCTTTCTTGGCAATCTCAGCTACCAATTTGTCTAATTCAAAACGAGAAATTACAAAAAAAGTTTTAGAAAACTTTAAAATAATTGTTTTTCTGGGAAAATGTAAAAAAACAGAATTTATTTTATTTTGAATTAATCCCGCTGAAAGCGGGATTAATTCAAAAATTCTTTGAGAAAATAATCCCGAGCAAACTTCATTGCCAATTTCTCCTTTCTTTTCAAAAACCGTAACATTATGTCCTTTTTCTGAAAGTTTCCAAGCCAAATATAGACCGCAGATTCCTCCGCCAATTATTGCAATTTGCATAATATAATTCCTATTGCAAAAGAAAGTAAAGAAATTAAAATAACCCCGATAATTAATATTATATCTTTTTGATTTTTTTTGACAAGTTCTAATAATTTTGCTAACATAATTCAAGGATATACATTTATGGCTAAGACAAAAGCTGCTGGAGCTACAAAATTAGGAAGAGATTCTCTTCCAAAATACCTTGGGGTAAAACTTTTTGAAGGACAAAAAGTGAATTTTGGTCAGATAATTATTCGCCAGCGAGGAACAAAATTTTACCCTGGAAAAAACGTCAAAAAGGGGTCTGACGATACTCTTTATGCCGTTAAAGAAGGTATTGTTAAATTCAAAACAAAAAGAAAAAAACGATTTGACGGTTCTCAACGAATAATTAAAATTGTAAACGTAGAGCTGCTCTAATAAATTCTTTAAACAATGGATGGGGCTTTAAGGGCCTTGATTTAAATTCCGGATGAAACTGAGTAGCGACAAAGAAGGGATGATTTTTTACTTCAATAATTTCTACTAAATTTTTCTCAGGATTGATGCCGGCTATTACCAGACCCTTTTTTTCTAAAAACTCTCTATAATTATTGTTTAATTCATAACGGTGGCGGTGACGTTCAGATATTATATTTGATTTGTAAGCCCTGGAACTATTGGTTCCGGGTTTTAATTTACATTTATAAGCTCCTAGTCGCATTGTCCCTCCGTATTTTTTTTCTTTTAATAAGACCTTCTGTTCTGGCATTACGTCAATCACATTATCAATTCCTTTTTTCATAAATTCAGTTGAATTTGCTTTTTTTAATCCGCAGACATTTCTGGCAAATTCAATTACCGCTAACTGCATTCCTAAACAAAGTCCTAAAAAAGGAATTTTATTTTTTCGGCAAAATCCGATAACTTTTATTTTTCCTTCTATGCCTCTTAGGCCAAAACCGCCGGGAACAACAATGCCGTCATATTTTTTTAGTTCTTTTAATTGGCTGGGGATTTTTTCATATTTTTCCGCTGACAGCCAAAAAATTTCCGGTTTTCTTTTAAAAAAATAAGCGGCGTGTTTTATTGATTCAATTACCGAAACATAAGAATCCATTAAAGTGAATTTCCCTGTCTCAAAATACTTTCCAACTATTCCGATTTTAACTGCCCTTTTAGTATTTTTTATTATTTTTATTAATACTTCCCAATCCTTAAGGTCTCTTTTTTTTCTAGGCCTTAAATTTAACTTTTTTAAAATTAAATTTCCCAAATTTTCTTTTTCAAAATTAAGAGGAATTTCATAAATCGTCTCAATGTCTGGAGCAGAAATAACATCTTTGGGAGCAACGTTGCAAAAAACTGATATTTTTTTCTTTCTGATTTCGTCTAAAGGAACCGTTGATCTAGCCAGAATTATATTCGGTTGGATCCCGGCCGAATTTAATGTTCTTACAGCATATTGAGTGGGTTTGGTCTTCATCTCCCCGATCATTCTGGGAATAGGCAAATAACTGACTAAAATAAAAAGCACGTCTTTGGGACGAGATAATTTCATCATTCTGGCTGCTTCTAAAAAAAGCATATTTTGGTATTCTCCTACCGTTCCTCCAATTTCAATCAAAACAAAATCAGCTATTGTTTTTCTGCCAGCTTTTTTAATCCGGGAGATTACCTCATTAGGGATATCCGGCACCACTTCTACACATTTACCGCCGTACTTTAAATTTCTTTCACGGTTAATTACTGCCTGATAGACCCTGCCTGTGGTTATATAATTATCCGTATAAATATTCTCGTCCAAAAATCTTTCATAATTGCCGACATCCTGGTCGCATTCAACTCCGTCATCGGTCACAAAAACTTCTCCGTGTTCTATGGGGTTCATTGTCCCGGCATCAACATTAATATAAGGGTCAATTTTAATAGCTGTTACTTTAAATCCTTTGCTTTTTAAAATCTTTCCGATAGAAGCTACTGCTATTCCTTTACCAATGCCGGACATTACTCCTCCGGCAACGAAAATAAATTTTGCCATTTTAGGATTTTTCTTCTGTAATAATTACTTTTATTTCAGCCTCTAAATTGTGCTTAAGCTTAACTTTCACCGGAAACTCTCCAGGTTCACTAATTGCTTCCACTAAATCAATTTGTTCTTTTTTTATTTCAAATCCTAAATCTGCTAATTTTTCTGAAATTTTTTGAGAGGTTATTTTTTCAAAAAGCTGTTCTTCTTTTCCGAGTTTAACTGTAATTACAAGTTCTAATCCATCAATTTGTGAAGCTAATTGTTGAACTTTTTTAAGTTCTTCTTCAGCCTTTTTTACTAGAGCTTCCTTTTGGGTTTCTGCCCACCTTATAGCTTGCTCGGTAGCTATTTTAGCCAAACCCTTAGGAATCAGAAAATTCCTGGCATAACCATCTTTAACGTCCTTTACCTCGTATTTCTTTCCTAAATTTTCAATGTCTTGGAGGAGAATGACCCGCATAACTCTAAAATAATTTTGAATTTTGAATCAATTATGAATTTTTAATTTAAAATTAAATCATTAAAAATTTATTCGAAATTCGAAATTAAAAATTAGAAATTTATTATTGTATTTTACTCCATCCCTTTTATAATTTCAAGTGCCTTGTCTAATTGAGGATCTTTGTCTTGCTCATAGTCCTCCTCAGTCATTTCCACCTTAATATCCGGCTCTAATCCTTTATCTGTAATTAAGTCTCCTTTCGGGGTAAGCCAATTGGCAACTGTAATCTTCAAACTAGAACCATCTTTTAAATTTTCTAATTGTTGGACAGACCCCTTTCCGAAAGATGTCTCACCAATTATTTTTATACCGCGGTTATCCCGAAGAGCAGAAGCCAGTATCTCAGCAGCAGAAGCCGAACCCTGATTAATCAAAATCACCAACGGATAATTTGAGAATTTGGAATTGCCTTCGCTTCTATAAATTATTTGTTCTTTTTTTTCGCCAAAGTCCTCAATTACCACAATTTGACCTTTTTCTAAAAACCAGCCGGCAATATCCTGAGCTCTTTCTAAATATCCCCCAGGATTATTTCTTAAATCCAATATTATTTTTTTAGCAGGACTATTTAAAATCTCGTAGGCTGCTTCTTTAAAATCCCAATCAACTTTTTCAGAAAAATGATAAAGTTTGATATAGATAATATTTTCATCTTTCAGTTCCCATTTTAAAGATGGAACATTGATAACGTCCCTGAAAATTATAAAATCTTTTGGTTCCTGCCAGTTCTCTCTTAAAATAGTTAAAGTAACTTTTGTTCCCTTTGGCCCCCTAATAAGAGAAACAGCTTTTTCTGTGGATAGGTCAACAGTAGAATTGTCATCAATTTTTAAAATTTTATCTCCGGCTCTCAACCCTGCTTTTTGAGCAGGTGTTTCTTCTAAAGGAGCAATCACTTGGAGTTGTCCTTTTTTTATGCCGATTTCCATACCCACTCCCTCAAAACGACCGCTGACATCCTCTAAAAATGTTTTTGCCTCTTCTGGGTTGAAAAAAATAGTATAGGGATCTTCTAAGGATTTTATCATTCCCGAGACCGCGCCGTAAATCATTTTTTGGGCGTCTAAGGCTTTTGGGGCAACATAGTTTTCTTCAAGTTTTTTCCAGGTTTCCCAGAGAATTGAAAAATCAACATTTTCTGGCGGACAAATAGGACAGACAACTGAACTTTTCCCAACTAAAAAGCCAAATAGAAAACCAAAGCCCAAACTAATGATTAAAAAAATAAAAGTAAAATTTCTACGCATTATCTTTTTATACCAAATTAAAATAAAAAATCAACACCCCCTGCAATTACCTTGGAATAAAGAGTAATAAAAAAAGAGGTACAATACGCAATACATATCGTGCCTCTTTATTTTTTAGTTGTTGCTGTTTTTTGGCACTGCAGACGCAATATAATCAATTGCATCTCCAACAGTTAGAATCTTTTTTGCGTCTTCGTCAGGAATTTTTATGTTAAATCTCTCTTCAAGTTCCATTACCAGCTCAACTAACTCCAAAGAATCAGCCTTAAGGTCATCAATAAACGATGTTTCCCTTTTTACTTTGGCAGTACCCACGCCCCATTCTTCGCAGACAAAAGTTTTTACTTCAGCTTCAATATTTTCAACATTAACTTCTGACATTGCTTTTCTCCTTTACTAAAAAACACTTATAAGGTTTTAAAATAAACTAAACGGTGGACCCAGTGGGACTTGAACCCGCGACCTCGCGCATGCCATGCGCACGCTCTACCAACTGAGCTATGGGCCCGTTTTCTTTAACTATTATATACTAATTTTGAGATTTTGAAAAGGACTAAAAAAACCCAAGCAAATTGAATGTCTGCTTGGGTTTATTCTTCTTCATCGGCTGAATGAAGAAGAATAGTTGCCAATTTTTGGCTTATTTCTCCTGACGATTTAACTTTTTCAAATTTCATAGGTTCGCCAATTTTAATAGTTATCTTTTCCCGAAATCTTGGAAAAGCATGGTACAGTTTTGTCCGATTCGGAAAATTCGGCAAAAAATTTTCCGCGCCATCAACCCAAGTGGGCAAAACCGCTGCTCCGGTTTTTTGAACTAATAAACTTACTCCATCTTTCAACCGCCTTATTTTTTTTCCTCTCTCGCTCCAATAAAATTCACCATGCTTACCATTGCAAGTTCTGCCTCCCTCAGGAAAAATAACAACTATCCCTCCCGAGTTTAAAATTCTTCTTAACTTTACGAAGGCCCTCAATTCTTCTTGTTTATTCCCTCGTTCAATAGGAATTGCTAATGGACGGATCCAAAACCAATACCATTTATCGTAATAATTGACTTTATCTGGAGTGCTCCAAGGACTAAGTTGAATTGGGTGTAAAAGATATTCTTTCCAAAACAAAACTGGCAGTAAAAATGGTTCTAGCAAAGAAGGATGGTTAGAAACTAAAATCAAACCATTTTTATATAATTTTGGACTACAACGATAGTTGGGAAAACGCTCCCAGTGCAGAATCCGAATTCTTCCCAAAACCCTGAATAAATTCAAAAGAACCGCCAAAAAAACTCCGATCGTATAAACCGTTCCCAAAAGCACTATCTTATCAACAAGCTTATCTTTTATTTTTTTCATTGCATTTTCTCCTTATTAAAATTTCAAAGAACAAGAAATCTCTATTTTTCAATGTTCAATTATAGCAAAAATTCCCTTTTTTGGCAATAGATTGAACTATGGTTATCTTATAACTCTTACTTAAATTATTATAACATTGCACCAGATGAAAAACAACAACGAATTCACGTTATCCCATTATATCATATCTCCGACGGAAAGGCTGGATTTTGCCAAATCAACTATAATTCTTCCAAAATTCTTCCGATTTCGTAGGGGTGAATAAAAATAATTTGAGTTTTATCAATCTTTATCTCACCGCAAAAACCTAAGTTCGCAACAATAGCTTGTTTTGGTTGGTAACGTTCTATAAAACTCCGGAAACTTCGAGAAATTTCTCCGGTTTTTAAAGAAACCGCCTTTATTTCTACGGGCAATATTTCCCCTAAACGATCAATTAAGACAAAATCAACTTCTGCTTTGTCTTTGGTTCGCCAGAAATGGATTTTGATATCAGTTTTTTTAGAAATTTCCGAGAAAATAAAGTTTTCTAAAAGTTGCCCTTTATCTGTTCGCTCTTCAAAATTTTTAAATGAATGAATAGTAAAATTTCTAATCCCCGTATCAAAAAAATATATTTTAGGCATTTTGGTTAATTCCTTGCGATAATTTTTAAAGAAAGGCGGAATCCGTTGAACAATAAAAGTTTTTTCTAAAATATTTAAATATTTTTCTAGGGTACGGTAAGTGATTCTAATGGTGTTAGACAATTCGTAAAAATTAACCAATTGCCCAATCTGTCCGGCCAAAAGATTTAAAAGTTTAGTAAAAGTAACAGGCTCTCTAATTTTTAAAAATCCAATAATATCTTTATCAAGATAACTTGAATAGATTTCTTTTAAAATCTGGTATTTTTCTTGAATGTTTGTTTCTAAAACAACCTTAGGATACCCGCCCCAAATAATAAAATCTAAAAGATGTGCCTGAAATAATTTTTGGCTATACGGCGATATTTCTTTTTTAAAAATTAATTCTTCTAAGGTTTTGTCTTTTGTAGATAAATATTCTTGAAATGAAAAAGGATAAAGATGAAAAAGTCGTTTTCTTCCAGTTAAAGATTCGTGTATTTTCGCTCTTATTTCTAAAGATGAAGAACCGGTAAGAACCAGCTTTACTGGCAGGTTAAGATCATAAACTCCTTTAAAAAATATACCCGCATTTTTAACTCGCTGGGCTTCATCAACGAACACAAATAACTTCTCTTTGCTAATTCTTTCTTTAAGAAATTTAATAAAATCCTCTTGGTCAGTAAATAATTCTAAATCAGATAAAATATCCAAATTAAAAATCAAAATATTACTTTCGGGAACTCCTTTTTTAAGAAGAAAATCTTTTAATTGAAAAAGTAAAGTAGTTTTCCCTACTTGTCGACTACCAGTAATAATCGTAATCTCGGGGACCTCTAAATGTTTAATAATCTGAGGTAAAATCGTTCTTTGAACGAGATTTTTAGTATTTTCAATCATATATTACAATTTTAGCACGAGAATTACTGTCGTCAAGAGCAAAAATTGTGGATAAATGCGTTCCTGCAATCTCCGGCGGAAAGGACGGATTTTGCCAAATCCGCGGAAATCCGCTAAACAGCCAAAGAAAAATCAAAATAAAAATCAGTAGGAATTGGCTTATTTTAAATAATTTACTTTTCCACAATCTTGCTCTTGACATAGAATATGGGTTTGCTATACTGATGATAGCAACGCTACCCCAGGGTAAAACCTGGGGCTTTTTTATTGAAAAGCTACTTCATTTTTAATTCTGTTTACATAGAGATGCCAGCATTGTCTTAATTCCCACGCCATATTTTCTTCGTAACCAACAAAAAGAATATTTTTCTTTTTATCGTGAACTACATAATTTTTAAGTTCTAAAAAATCACTATCGCCGCTAACTATTATCACGACATTAAGGTTATCTATATTTCTTACTGTATCTAAAGTAATTTCAACATCGGTATCGGCTTTTTTCATAAATTTCCCGGCTACAGGAGTATATTTTAATAATTTCTTTTTTAATGTTACAGAGGAACTAATTTTTTGCAGAAAAATTTCAGTGCCGCGGAATACATCATCGCTTCTGGCGGGAATAGCAATGTGATAATTTATAAATTGCAGGTTACAATATCGTTCCAGTAAAATTCGGAGTTTCCTAAAATCAATAGGTATGAGATTTTATTTGTGCCCTCGCCGCGACTCGAACGCGGAACCACTTCCTTAAAAGGGAATTGCTCTACCAGATTGAGCTACGAGGGCAAGCGGCCGCCTCTGGCGGCCTAAATTCAAAATTATAATTTTTCTTTTTTTAATTGTTCTAGCAATTCTTTCTGTTTTCTGGTCAGCTTTTTTGGGATTTTTACAGTTAATTCAATATACAAATTTCCCCTGCCGTAACCGGAAAAATAAGGAATGCCTTTGCCGGAAACTCTTAAAATTTTGCCTGATTCTGACCCGGCAGGAATTTTTAGCAAAATTTTGCTTCTATCCAAAGTTGCTATTTCAATTTCATCTCCTAAGACCGCTTGAGAAAAATTAATTGGGATAAAAGTGAATAAGTCATCTTCTCTTCTTTCAAAAACAGGATGCTTTTTCACCAAGACCCTTACATATAAATCACCTGCTTCTCCGCCTTTTCTGCCTGCTTCTCCTTTACCAATGATTTTTATTACTTGATTTGAATCAATCCCGGCCGGAATAACGATTTTAATGTCGTCTTCTCCTTTTACCCTGCCCTCGCCTTTACAAACATTGCAAGGTTTTTCCGGTATTCGGCCTTCACCCTTACATTCGGGACAAACGGTCCAATGGGTAAAAGAACCAAAAAAAGATCTTTTTACCTGTTGGACCTCTCCTGTCCCCCGACAAGAAAAACATTCTTTTACGGCCGTGTCAGGTTCAGCTCCTCTGCCCTGACAACGAGGGCAAAGGATTTGTTTATATAGAGAAATTTCTTTCTTAAGACCTGTTAAGGTTGCTTCCAAAGGAATTTCTATGTCAATTTTTATGTCTCTTCCCTTTTTGATATTCTTTTTTCGGGCTGTTTTGCCTCCGTCAAAACCAAAAAAATCCTCAAATACTTCATTCAAGTCCTCAAAACCAAATTCAAAACCTGAATCTTCATCTGCATCTTTAGTAAAAGGTCTTCCCCAAGCCCAGTTAAAATCCCAGCCAGGACCCGCTCCCGGTCTAGTTCCTTCAGCTCCCTCAAAAGTTCGACCAAACCTATCATACTGGGCCCTTTTTTCTTTATCAGACAATATCTGATAGGCCTGATTTATCTCTTTCATTTTCTCTTTATCGCCACCTTTGTCTGGATGATACCTATGGGCCAATTTATAATAGGCCTTTTTTATTTCCTCTGACGAAGCGCCGCGAGGAATGCCTAAAATTTTGTAATAGTCCATAAAATAGAATAATTATTTTTTCTCTTTATATTTTCCTTCTTCGGTATCTCCCCCTGTTTTGGTTTTTTTATACAATTCTGCTCCGACTTTTTGAATTACATTTGAAAGTTCCTGGGTTTTATTCTTAATTTCTTCTATATTATCACCATCTTTTGCTTTCCTCAACTCCTCAATTTTTTGTTCAACTTCTTTTTCTAAATCTTTAGAAATCTTATCTCCGGCTTCTTTGAGAGTCTTTTCGCAAGTGTAAACCAAATTATCAGCAATATTGCGAACCTCAATTAATTCTTTTTTCTTTTTGTCTTCTTCTGTATGAAGTTCTGCTTCTTTTTTCAGTTTTTCAATTTCTTCTTTTGAGAGGCCAATAGACCCCTCAATTCTTATTGACTGGCTTTTGCCTGTTGCCTTATCTTTGGCAGAAACATTTAAAATACCATTAGCGTCAATATCAAAAATAACTTCAATTTGGGGCATGCCGCGCGGAGATGGCGGAATTCCGTCCAGAATAAATCTGCCCAATGTTTTGTTATTTTGAGCCATCGGTCTTTCTCCTTGTAAGACATGTATTTCTACTAATGTCTGATTGTCTGCGGCAGTGGAGAAAATTTGGCTTTTATCTGTCGGAACGGTTGTATTTTTGGGGATTAAAACAGTATTCACCCCACCAAGGGTCTCAATACCCAAAGAAAGAGGCGTTACGTCCAAAAGTAAGATGTCTTTCATATCGCCTTGGAGAATCCCTCCTTGAATTGCAGCTCCAATTGCCACCACTTCGTCAGGGTTAATTGATTTATTGGCTTCTTTACCAAATAATTTTTTAACTTCTTCTTGAATTTTTGGCATTCTTGTTTGGCCTCCAACCAAAACAATTTCTTCAATGTCTTTGACTCCAAGTTTTGTTTCTTCTAAGGTCTGTTTTACCAAACTAATAGATTTCTTAATATACTCTTCCACTAAGTTCTCAAGCTGAGCTCGGGTTAATTTTAGGTAGAAATGTTTCGGCCCGGAAGAATCAGAGGTAATAAATGGAAGATTAATTTCTGTTTCCATAGCAGTGGATAGCTCAATTTTAGCTTTTTCTCCTGCCTCTTTGATTCTCTGAAGGGCTAATTGGTCTTTTGCTAAATCAATCCCTTGTTCTTTTTTAAATTCTTTAATGAGCCAATCCATTATTCTTTGGTCAAAATCGTCTCCGCCAAGATGGGTGTCTCCGCCGGTCCCGATAACCTTAATTGTTTCTCCGGTAACATCCAGTATAGAAACATCAAATGTCCCTCCGCCAAAGTCATAAACCAAAATTTGCTGTCCTTTTTTTTGAGTCAAACCATAAGCTAAAGCTGCAGCTGTTGGTTCGTTGATAACCCTATTTACTTTCAATCCGGCAATTTCACCTGCCACCTTGGTCGCTTTTCTTTGAGAATCATCAAAATAAGCCGGACAGGTGATGATGGCTTCAGTAATTTTCTCTCCTAATTTTTCTTCCGCATCTTGTTTTAATTTCTGTAAAATCATAGCTGAAATTTCAGCCGGTTTATACCATTGAGCCCCTATTTTAATCTCAACCCCTTCATCTTTTGCTTCTCTAAGCTCATAAGGCAGGAGTTTTTTATCTTTTACCACCTCAGGGTCTGAAAACCTTCTGCCTATTAATCTTTTGACCGAAAAAATAGTATTTTGAGGGTTGGTAATTTGCTGTCTTTTAGCAATTACGCCAACTAATCTTTCTCCATTTTTTGTCAAAGCAACAACCGAGGGAGTGGTTCTAGCTCCTTCTTTGTTTTCTATAATTTTCGGCTGACCGGCTTCTACTACTGCCATTGCCGAAAAAGTTGTACCAAGATCAATGCCTATTATTTTTGCCATGTTATTATGTTAATATATTAATATGTTAAACGATTATTTAACGACCTTCACTTTGGCAGGCCTGATGACCTTACCATATATTGTATATCCTTTTTTTATTTCTTCAACAACTGTTTGCGGCTTTTTAATTTCCACTCCCGCCTTCGCTAAAGCTTCGGTGGGCACGTCTTCAATTATTTCCTGGAAATTCGGGTCAAATTTTTGGCCTAAGCATTTTATTTCTTCTACGCCCTGATTTTTTAAAAAGTCCAGGAGCTGGGTTTTTATATTTAAAATACCCTTTACCCATTCATTTTCTTTTAAATCCCCTGATAGTTTTTTTTCCGCGAGCTCAAAATTATCCAAAATCGGAATAATCTTTAAAATTAGCTCTTCATTAGCGTACTTTATTAACTCACCTATCCTCTCCATTTCCTCTTTTTTATAATTCAAAAAATCCGCCCTTTCTCTTTTCCAGCCGTTTAAATATTCTTCTTTTTGTTTTTGACATTCTTCAAACTGCTTCTTCAAATCTTCCAAATCTTTAATGTTTATTTTTTCTTTCTCTTTTTCTTCCGGCTCTTTCTTCGTTTTTTCCATATTTTTTTGAGTTATTTAATATTTTTATATTAAGCAAATTAACCGTAGAAGTCAAGAATGCTAATATTAAAACGGGCCTTTTTTATTTTCTAAAAAACATGGTAAGATATTTTAATGGGTATAACTAAACAAAAAACAATATTTTTTTTACTGATTGTTTTGGTAATAGCTGCTTTTTTTAGATTATGG
>Ga0210057_1003712_pt1 | contig 20870 bp, 14 predicted proteins | sample CryGeyCG2114_010_2_FD_183968 | JGI IMG/M metagenome (GOLD analysis project Ga0210057, IMG submission 183968) | Groundwater microbial communities from aquifer - Crystal Geyser CG10_big_fil_rev_8/21/14_0.10 (SPAdes) (version 2) | ecosystem: Environmental > Aquatic > Deep subsurface > Groundwater ...
CCATAATCTGTGATCTGCTATCTTGGTACTTTCCCTCTAAGATAGTCTGAGTCCACATTCTTCTGGCAAGGAGTCCATCACCAACATTTAGCTCTTTGTAGCTCAATTCAGGAGCTAGAACTGGCATTACCTTTTTTACAGAAGCACTACCAAAGAAATCTTTATGAAAGTACCACATCTCAGAGAATGGGCTCATTAGATCGTCAATTCTTTCGTTAAGTTCAGCTAAGAACTCTGCATGTTTTGGATATAGAGCAACCATGCGATCATTACAACCTTTTTCGTAGCTCATGTTCCAGGTAAGCACAGTGCCTTCATTGCCGATATCTTCCTTGAGCTGTTTTAATAATTTAGGCATTGGATTGGAATTTTCTGCATGCAGATATTCATAGTGTTCAAGCTCAGCATCTGGAGTACGAAGTACATGCAGAGAGTATTGGAATGGATAATCCTTGTAAGGACTCATCCCATCAAAAAATGGAATCACCGATGACATGGTTTCATAATCAAAGAAGTAGAGCGGGTATTGCAAATCTTCTAGAAATTCTCTGATCTTTTCTTTATCTACAATTGGCTTGTCTTCCCTAGTGGTTTTTATTTGAGCAAATTGTTTTGGTCTTAAAACAAGGTAATCTGGCACGTCAGCTATTCGAGTAATGCCAGTACCTTCCAATTTGCCAATTTGTTCACTACTTGGATAACTCAATTCATAAACATTGTATGGGTCACTATTTGGTTTGAGAGTTTTAAAAATTGTCAGCCATTCTTGAAACCACTGAGAAACGCCAGGGACACCAATGCTATTAATATGACGAAGTGAAATATCTGGAATATCTTGTTTGTTTAAAACTGCCTGAGCTAGGGCCACTTGTTGTTCTGTAGTGTTTTTGAGCGCGCGAACTTTTTCAGTGATATCAGTTTGTGCGCAAAGAAGGTTTGGATCAATCTCGCCATTTCTCTCATATTCTTTATTGGCATGAATAACCAAAATATTTCTTATAGAATAACCGGACTTTTCTAAAACCAAAAGCTGAAACGCTAAGTCATATTCATGTTCTGGCTTTGCCTTGGTGCTGGCTTTTATTTCAATCAGATCAAATTCTTTATCTCCAACTTTTTGCAAAACATCGAAGATACAAGTTAAACCATCAATGTCCAGTCTGCCTTGAAGAATTGTCTGAGTGCCATTGCTGATTTCTTGAAGAGTTTTACCAGTAAGTGCTAGGTATTCATCATAGTTGTTAAATCCTAGCCTGACTGCACCAGGAAAGAGTTGCTCTGCATGGCTTTCAAACTCGTGTCCCGCGTCAAACATGGCTTGCAGGTCGTCATCAATAGGAGGTAATTTGCTCTTATCAAACTTCTTAAGCCACAACCATGCAGGGTGGCGAAGAAAAAGCATATAATCTGATTTAGAAAGTTGCATATAAAAGTTATTTGTTACTTAATATTCATTAGACAGCCAAGAAATGACTTTGTTTATATTGATTTTTTATAATATAAAGATTCTTTCTTGGCCTTGTTAACATGACATAAAGTTTGTTGAGTTCCTGAACGTAATCATAAATGTGACCAGCATTTGCCTGAAACTGCCTTGTTCCAAAGATAGCAAAATGCACTCCATAGTTCGACTTGTGTGGGAGGTCTTCAATTTTCTGGACAATAACTTGCTCATATTCCAAGCCTTTAATCTTGTGAATATGCTTTATCTCAAAAGTTAATTTTTCAGGACTTGAGCGCGTAATATAGGCGATGAAACTAGCCAGTGTTGGTTCGGCAACAGCATTCATATTGGTAATCTTATCTGATTCCGAGATCGTGCTAAATATAGATTTCTCTCTATCAGTAACTTGTATAGTATTATTCAAGCTTGTTACAAAGCGCTCAGTAAAGCCAACGAACTCGTCAAAAACTGTGCTTGCCGGATTTAGCGGCGAAGTTATTTCAATCGCATCAACTGTAACGCTTGAAAGTGACTGTGACGGCATATCAACATTTAGCTTATCTGAGAGAAGCAATCCCATAGAATAAATGAACTTCTCAAGTGATCTTTGATATTTGAGCCTGTTGTTGTAAAAGTGATGTTTTAAAATTAAGTATCTAACAAACAGTGAAAAGTATTTAAACCCATACCGTTCCTCATAATCCCTGTATAGCTCAGCATATAAACTGAAGCCGTCTCCGTCATTGGTGTTGTCATGAAGCATATATTGTTTATATACATCGATTGAGTTGAAGCGGTTGATACCAATACAACAAACTTCTTGATCTAGAAGCTCATTGAACTTCAAATTTACGATCTCGCTGACGGCTGAAACGGTAGTTTTGACAATTACTTTCCCATCACCACCGTTTCCATGTAGATCTTCAGCAATTTCCAAGTCTTCTAAATATCCAACAATATCCTTGCTTGGTAACTGTTGAACCATTTGTGAATCTTTGACTTTTCGTAAAACGGAGTTGTAGTTCTTTTTAGCATATTCAAAAACTTCGTCAGAACAACGGTGGCTTTTGTCTAGCTTAATTTCACACTCATCTCCATCATGTAGTTGTTTAAAGAAGTTGCGCATATCATACATACTTCTAGGGTTTGCTCCAGCGAAGCCATAAATAGATTGGTTTGGGTCCCCAACCATAAACCATTTTGTATCAGAATCTTTTTTAATTCGGCTACCACTGAGTGCTTCAATGATTTTGCACTGTATCTCGGATACATCTTGAAACTCATCAATAAATATCCAATCAATAGACTTATTTAAAACGCGCCTGACAACAGGGTTATTTTGAATAATAAAAAGCGATAATAATGGCACTAAATTAAAGTCGATAAGTCTTTGTGAGTTTAGGAAGTTGAGATATTCATTAACAGTATGGGTGTCAACAGAATTACTAGTAATCTTCAATGAACCATTAGAAAATTTAAAATTGTAATATATTTTCTCTGTTTTAAGTATTTCTTGGATGTCAGATTCTTTAATTTTCTTTTCTATTAAGTAGGCAATAAGATCTGTGCCGTGCTCGTTAAAATCAAAGTATTTTTTGTATACCCTAAATCCGTTTTTTCCGCTTCTATACAAATAAGAAAATGGAGCCAAGACATATTGCAAACAAAATTTATGGAATGTCAGAAAATCAATTTTTTTCATTTGTTCAGTATCTAATATTAGTGAACAACTTGTTTCCAGATCTTCTACATTCACATTAGTATAGGAGATACAACACAACTTATTTAGCCTAGGATCGTCTATCAATAAGTTTTTTATTTTTAGAGTCAAGATAGTTGTCTTCCCACTGCCAGGAAGTGCACGGACTAAAGTATCTTTATTACGCTCTAATATCTCTATCTGTTTTGGTGATAGGTCAAAGTCTGTTCCTAGTTTTAGTCTGTAATTAGCCATGAGATTCCATCTTTGATGTACTTGGGCATAATGAACTCAGGTAGATCATTAAAGGGTGTAATACCAATCTCTGGATCTGGAGTACCACCCCAAGTTTCAATTTCAGTACCATCTTTGAGTAATTTTGCCTTCAACAAAGATGATAGATATAAAGATATGGAAGGCTTAGAGACTTCGTGGCCCAGGATGTCATTGAAGAATTGCTCAAACTTAGCCTTATCTACTCCGTGATCAGCAATTTCCTGGGCAAAACTATCAATGGCACCTAGTTTCCTTGCAAAGGTATCATCGGTTTTGAAGTAATCTCCATCCTTCATAAACCTATACAAAATAAGCTTGAGGTAATCAATGTTGTTTTTGCTTAGGTCATCCGGTATTGGCAAAAAGAAACAATCAATTTCGAAAGTGTAAATATTTTTCTTTGTATTCAGTTGAGTCGTAGCAACATTGTCTGGGTTAAGCTCATTATATTTTGCCTCATAGTCAGTAACTACTTGTGCATCCAGATGAGAATCACCATCTCTAAGGTTTAAACATTTATTGTTAAGCCCCATAGCTTGATCATTCTGAAAAAGAGCATTAAACGGATCAAATATTTTCCCACCCACCTCAACAACTTCTATGCCTTCACTATCAATATCGACATTACTTTCAGGTCGTTGCTGGTTTAACTGGGTGTTAATAATTGTGCCGACTGAGTATTTTTCTGAGAGCCCTTCAACCAAAACAACTTTCCGTGCAAAAAGCAATGAAGATCTCGTGGCATCCAGGTATTGTTTTACTATTCTTCTGTTGTGGCTGTAAGTAACATCGTTAAGCCGTAGGACACTGTCAATGTTTATAGCTTTTGCCTGATTAACCCCTTTTTGCAAAACAACAAGATTCTTCAGATCGGATTTGGAAGCCAAATGGGTTGAGTGAGAAGTTTGGATTACTTGGGTGAAAGCAAAAAATTGTTTAGCTTCTTCATCAGTTTCATCCTCAGCTACTGCTTTCATTTCCATTAGTTTCTGAGTTTTGTTTTCTATTTGTGTATGAAGGTATTTCTGATTCTGAACATCAAGATGTGCTTCTGGCTCTTCAATGAGTAATAGATTGTAGACAATACGAACCTTCTCATCCGTATCATTCAAAATAAGCTCTTTCTTCAATTCGAATAGAGCAAAGATTGCAGATATATAAGCAAGGTTTTGATAACCAAGCCCAATAGTCTCCATATCCTGATCAGTTTTCAGGTCTTCTTTGAGATTAACTAAGAAGTTGAAGTATCGACCGATGTTCTCTAAGGTAACTCTTGGTGTGCCAATAATTAAGTCTGCCTTATCTGACAATAAGTTGATATCTTTGTTTTGTAGTCTTGTCTCTATTTCTTCAAGAATACTGTTAGCTTCAGGAATAGCTCCACTTGATCTGAGATTTTTGAAGGCATCTGAAACTTCTTTGGATATTTGGTTGTTATTGCTATTTTTTATGCCACCTCTAATCAACTGGGAAACTAAAGAACGATAACCGAAGTAAAAGTCATTTTTGACATCTCTAAGGGCATCTAGTGCGAGCAGATTGATATGTTTTCGAACCTTGTTAGGATAAGACTGCTTTGAGAGCTGTTTTTCAAAGGGAGCTGTGGGATCAACTCTTAGTGCCTCAATATTGTCTTCCGATAGGTAAAAATACTTATATAGATCTTCTTTGTTTGGGCAAGCATATAAACCGGAGATAACAGTGTCCCCATACTCCTTAATGCTTCCGTCTGGCAGATAGTAATATCCTGAAGGGTGATATTTCCCGGCCACTAGGAAACTGATGTAATCTTCGACCAGATCATAATTACCATCCTTATTCATCGCTGAAGGGGCAAAAACAAATGAGATGTTAGCTTCAAGACTGTCTGCAGATTGAGATGAAGAAAGAACACTCTCTTCGTTGTAAACGGGGGCTATTGAATGCAATAACGACTGTATTTCTTCTTTATCAGTTACATTACTAAAGGTTATTGTAATAACAATATGCTCACCATTCTTCCAACACTCATCGTCCTTACTCCAGCAAAAATCCTCTTCTGTAAGCCTCTTCTCCCAGGGCGCAATGCTGGAATCTAGAACAAGTCTGACAGCTTGAAGGAAGTTTGTTTTCCCGGAATTATTCCCACCGATAATCGTCAAAGGACTTCCATCAGGAATAAATAGATCAAACTTTTCAAAGTTGCGATAGTTTTTGATGTAGACTCTTGATATATACATATTTGTTTAGGTTAAATCAGTTTTTTGCACTGGTCATAATGAGTTTTCAATAATAGCAATCTCTTCTGGTGTTAGCTTGTAAAGTTTGTATACCAATTTGTCGATTTGAGATTCGAGTTCGTCAATTTCAAATTGTTTCGATTTTATAATTTCAGAGCCTTTATTGGTTATCGAGAGGATTTCTTTAACATATTCATCAATTTTTCCTGCAATGGAATTGTTCTTTTCGTCAAGTGTTGGTACTGGTAAATTCTCTATTTCGTAGCAATTGACATTGCTATTTGTACTTGTTTTTTTAAAGATCCAATTCAATAAATACGAGTTGTAGAGACCTAGTAAAAAGAAGATACTGTAATTTTCATCATTGGAAATGACATAGTTACACGAGTTGGCACAGAATTGTCCCTTCGGTATGATCGTCATTATCAATCTACGTTCGTCATCTACGCCTGTAATTCCCTGCATACCAATACGCAAAGATTCGTGGTGACGACTTTTTTTACTAGATTTGTAATCGTGTAGGTAAGAGTCTACATTCAAGTATTCAACCTCTCCCTGGCTTAATTCGTCTGTAAGTTTGTATCGTTGAATAGCTGCACCCTTTAGGACTTTTGGTTTGTTGGAATCATTTGAAAAATATTTTTTATGGAAAGTCATGTTAAGCTCGCCTTCAAGGCAAGAGGCCGGTGCTTTAGGATTATTCCTGTAAATTTTTGTGAACAGTTTCTTGGTATGTTGATCCAACATTGGAATCTGTGCAGAAAAAGGGTCAAAAGTGAGTATTTCACTTTTCGAATACTCAATCGAGATACTGGAGTCCATGTATTTAGATTCCCAAACATTAAGTCTAAAGTTGTAGTCTTCTTTTTCAATTTTTCTTGAGATTAAAATGCAAACACTCATTTTTACAGCTTCAAAGACTCGTCGCTTTGCATTATCCCTTTCAGGGAAAGAGTCTACTTGGATAATTTGTTGTGTTTCAAAAAAGAATTTTCGCAATAGCTTTGCAGAATTATCCCCAAGGAAAGAGTTTTGAAAGATTTCGCATAAAACGCCACCTTCTTTTTGCAACTGCGCAGACCGTGCTAAAAACAACTTATATGTATTGAGTTTCCCTCCTCTAGCAATTTTATATAGATCTAGCTTTTTAATGATTTTTATATCATCTTTTTTATCACCTTGATAAACATCGTAAGGAGGATTAGCTATGACAAGATCGAAGCCAGTTGAAATGCCAAACATCCACTCAGGGTCAAACCACGATGTGGACTTATGGTTAAATGGTTCCCAACTAGTTAATTTTTGTGTTAACTCAGCTCTAGCAACACCCATGAATCCATGTTCTTTAATCAACTCATCAACCAATCTTTTTTGAGCAGTCACAAATTCAGTTTTCAGTTGTTCTCTCTCTATTCCGGAAGCGTTAAAGTATTGGTCTCTAATGTTTTTGAGGTCATCAATCTTTTCTCTGTCATCAAACAAACCATTTTGTTGACCCGATTTATCAATATCTGGCAGACTATATAAGGTATTTGCTGTGACGAATTTAAAATCTAAGTTAGGTAACGGTTCAACTCCTCTATTTTCCAGAGAATCATCAACACGTTCATCAACAACTAAAGTTAAAAAGCACCTTAGTCTAGAAATTTCTGTTGCAATCGTTTGGATATCCACACCATAAATATTTTCCCTAATTACTCCTAGTTTACGAATATAGTCAAAATTCTTGTGTGAAAATTCTCTTTCAATAACACGCCTAATTTCAGGAGATGTATTTTGTAGTTGTTTTTTAAACCACAATTGCCCATCAGGATCAACTTGTTGCAGAATAAAAACCATTTTTTGTAATGCCCCGATGGGAAAAGCTCCAGAGCCACAAGCTGGGTCTAAGATTTTAATTTTTTCGATAGCGTTAATGATTTTTTGTTTTTCAAGACTATCTAGAGGGTGTTCAGCATCATCATTTAAGTCATAGGTTATTGCAGCGCGAAGCTTGGCCTGCTCAATATTCGTTTTCTTTTGTAAATAAAGAAGTAGGCTTTCATCTATCATAAAGTCGACTATTTCTCTTGGGGTGTAGTAACTCCCAGTGCTTTTTCTGATAGACTCACCTGTTTCTGGATTGATTTCAGCTAGGAGATTTTCAAAAATTCTTCCTAGCATTTCAGGGTCAATAGACAGTTCCTCGTCAAAACTAGTATTTTCATCAATGGTAAAGTTATATGTTTCTAAAATTTTGAAAAAGGACACAAACCAATCATCTGGTACAACTAAAGTATTATGATAAATTGACTGATCTCCGTTTCTCCGCTTGTAGTAGTCACTCTCATGAGGCGAGAATAGTCCGCCGTTTAGATAAGGAATCAAAGAATATGGCTTGTCATAATAGGGATCTTTTCGAGACCTTACAGGTTGATTTAATACTTCAAAAAATATTGGCTCAAGCACTGAATGATAATAATCTGGATTGTTTTCAATTCCTCTTAACGACACTAACTCATGAGGCATTAGTGAAATATTTGATTGGCTTCGTTTTTCTCTCAAAAACCAACAGAATATTATTCTACCGATTAGTCTTACAGCAAATTCAGAATTAACTTGACTGCCACTAGCCACAGAAGGTAGTTGTAATAATGATTTGTAAGATTTTTTATTCTTACCTGAGCCTAATGTGCCGCCAACCAATTTGACAAAGCTTTCTGATATTTCGTTATAAAATTCTTTATTAACGACTTCCAGAGAGAATCTTCCCTTAAGATCTTCAAGGTCATTAATGAGACCTTTGCTAATGAGAAACTTTGTTGGTGTGTTAACTTTTGCTCTGGGTCCTAGGAAAAATGAATATCGTCTGGGGTTTGAATAGGCCAGTGTAACTTTTCCAGCCTCTGTTCGTTTTGGGTTTGCAGTCATGAGAGAAAATCGCCAATCATCATTATCAGGAGAATGAAAAACTGCGAGAGCCTGGAAGGTAGCACTTTGCTTCATGACTTGAAATGCATCCTTTGCAAGTGCTATACGTTTATTAAACGAACCTGAATATTCGAATTCAAAAACATGAAGGTCGAGAGATTCGCTCCTACCAAGGCTATGTGCCTTGTTGAAAGATTTATAGTTGCCGGTAGAGATTGGCCTAATGTCGCTTTTGAAGTCCTTGAGAAAAGCCTCTTTTAAGAAGCTAATAAATTGATCACGATTGTATTTATCATTTAGGTTCATCATACTAATTGCTCTGCGAATAGAAGCAGTTCCTCTTCGCCTTCCGTACGACCTGCCCGGGTAAGCATGTTGCGTATATAAGTTTCAGGAACGATTTCCAAGAGCTGTTGGTAAGCTTTTTCAACATTCCTGAGGTCCAGGCGTGAGATGTCTTTCAAAGAACCATCGCTCAAATCATCCAGTGTTTTAATAATGGAAATAATGTCCTCACAATAATCACGAGTTGTAGGCATTTCATCTGCAATTACCTTAAGGACATGAATGGCCTTGGCTCTTCGACCTTGAATTTTTGGTAACTCATGTTTCCCAAATAGCTTCTCCTTGGCTGTATTAAATGCCATGATAAAGTCGTCACCAACTGATTCTCCTTTATCCTCTGGCTTCGCATGGAAGTAAGATAGGGCGGATTCAGCAGCGACCACATCAGCTTCTGTCTGATCCAGGCCATAAGTGAAAATAGAGTTGGAGCCCTTCTTTCCGAATACAACAACACCCTGTTTTCCGGTGTCACTGCGTTTAATTCTACTTCTCCTTGGCAGGCGGTGGATTTTATCCATATCTTTAGTTTTAAGCGCCTTCTCGTATGCTTCCCTGTGAGGAGCATCCCAGGACAATTGTTCGTCTTGTTGTTTGGCCTTATCAAATTCGTCTTTGAAAAAGCTCGTTAATTCCTCATCGCTTGTAAGGGTTCTCGTATCACTGCCTACAACGGCATTAATAAGCTTGATTTTTAGAGTAGAGATTGATTTGAGTCTGGTTTCTTCTTCACCCACGGCTGTTGGGAAACAGTTGTAAACATACAGATAATCAAACACCTTTTTGTTAATACGATTGATACGTCCTACTCTTTGGATCACTCTAGTAGGATTGTAAGGAATATCGTAGTTGATAACGATTCCAGCTCTGTGCAAATTGAAACCTTCGCTTAGAGCATCAGTTGCCAATAAGACGTCGTAATCGTCCTCCTGCAACTCTTGAGGATAAGAAGCGTCAAAGTTTGCTTTAATAACTTTTTTATAGGTATCAGTACCTTCGGCCGCCGTATATCTAGTAACACGGTCAAAACCACGCTTTTGAAGTTCTCGGTGAAGATAGTCAACAGTATCTTTATAGCTGGAGAAAATAACTATTTTTCTGTCTGGGTTTTCTGATAAAAATCCATTAAGCTTTGATACAAGTTCGTCTAGCTTTGGATCTAGATCAGCATAATTTGAATTAGAATACCATTGACGATGAATCGACTTAAGCAGCTCAGTATCATGTCGGACATCATCAATAAACCGAGGGTTCAACAGACTCTTTTCAATTTCTAGAAACCCCTTCTTGCTTCTCAAAAGTTCTAAATCTTGAGAAAGGGAGTCACCTTCTTCTCCGTCTTCCAAATCATAATCTTTGGGATCTGGAAACTGCCCTTTTTTCATAATTGGCACAGATCCAAGTTCGTTCCACCAGTTTTCTATTTTTTCATTGGATTCAATCATTTTTTCAAGAGTAGAACGGAATGCATCCCTGGAGCTTTCAAAACGCATAACCAGAAGTCGTCTCATGAATTGTGCCAAGTTAGACTGAGCGATTTTAATGTCCTCAACATCCTCGAATTCTTCTTTATATTTTTCAATGAACTTTTTCCTACTTTCCTCACTCATGTACTCTGAGGCGGTTGGTTTATAGCGAGCTCCTATAAATCCCTGATTTTCAGGTTTTGTGATCAGACCGAGAGTTTCGATATAAAGATCATATAAATCTCCAAGGTCATATTCGAGTAAGTTTGGCCCCTTCACTTCTGAGAAATCAACGCCTTGAGCAGCTAAGTCTTCTCTATATCTAGTGATATATTTAAGATCTAACCTGGAACGACGAATAAGAATAGGTTCGATGAGTCTTCGTTGTTCAATTGCTATTTCTTTTGCCTCCTTGTCTACTTCATCTGCATTCAAGTCTCTCGCCATGTCTCGTCTCAGCTTCTTGTATCGCTGAATTAGCTCTCGATATCTCAAACTTAAATTATCGACAGAACGCATTGTGGATTGGCCAGGAGTTTGAAAGAGTTTTAGAAGGGCGAAAACATCCTTGGGATCGTTGTTAAATGGTGTTGCAGTAAGTAGCAGTACTTTGTTATCAGGATTTCCTCTACAGACTTGGTGAAGTAATTTGTAATCGTTTGTGTCTTCGTTACGATATCGATGAGCTTCATCCAACACGAATAAAATTGGTTCTCTGGATTCTTTATATCTTTCATAAACCTCATTTATCTTGCCAGAGCTGAATACCTTTGATCCACGGATGCCAAACTGCTCTTTATAATCATCCCACTGAGGAATAAGGTGAGGTGGCGAAATGATAACTGTACGCATGTCCATATTGTGAGCCACAGCCGCAGAAATAATACTTTTCCCTAAGCCAACCACATCAGCTAAAATTGCTCCATCGTATTTTTTCAGTTTATCTATAACCATCTTAATAGCGTCAATTTGATACTCGAGATCGTTATACAAACCCTTTGTGATAACTTTAGGGGTTTGGAGTGAATTCACTTCAGTTTGGTGGAACAATTCATGTAAGATCCGAATGTAAATGTCGTACGGATCGGGAATAGCATATTTCCAAATTCGTGGCTTGATAGTCTTTATGAAGTCATCCTTGGTATTAATATCAGCGATTGCAATGGACTGAGAATCACTCCACATACGTTCAAATTCAGATTGATACTCTGTGAATTTGCTCTTTTCTCGACTAGAATCGTTAAGCTCTCCTTGACCAATTAAACCTCTATAAGTCAAATTGCTTGATCCCATAAACATGGTCCCAGGAAAGTCACCACTCTGAGAAGCATCAGGTTTATTGTGAACAAGGTAAAATTTTCCATGGTAATCAGAGACTGTTTTTCGAATCTCCAACGTTCCGTTTTTAAGCTTCTCAATATATAGATCAAAAACTTCGTTTGACTGATCGCTATCGAAAATATCGCTATCATTCATGAAGCCGACAAACGCATCAACATAATTTAACTTACGAACTGTCCTGGAATTAGTGTTGTCACGAGATTGCCACTTGGAGAGATCGATGTCGCCTTCTTTTGACTGCTGAACAATCTTGGGTATTAATTGAGGATCAACTTCCAAACCTACTAAAATCCTAATCTTTTTGTCCTTTAATTGTTCAAACAATGCTTGAAACCCTGAAAAATAAAAAAAACCGACTGCAATGTCTACGCTGTCAGCAGTTTGGAGTGCGTTCTTCAGAGCCTCCTGCAAAGTCTGGTTTTTATTATCTATCAATGCCATAATTATTTGTTTTTTTTGTTAATAAACTTCTCAATATCTTCTTTTTTATAACGCCTCACCCTTTTTAGGCCTATTCGGATCGCTATAAGCACGCCTTTTTTATCCCACAACCTAAGTGTATTAGGATGGACTTTCAAGATCCTGGCCGCCTCACCCAGCGTTAATAGTTCTTCCATTGGTTTACTTACCATTAGATACTAATAGAATACATAATAATTTCATTTATTTCAACAGTTCATTATACCTTCAATCAGTCTTTTACACTTGTCAACATTAACGACCTAGCGATTTTCACCCCAGTTTTATAGTCTAAGAGCATAAATAAATCAGCCTAACGAATCTATCGGGGCTTGGGTTTCTCTATTTTTCCAAAAGTAGACGAACCTAAGCCCCTTTTTTGTTGGTCAACAACATCACTATGCCAAAACCCAAAGTCAAAGAAACTAAAATCACACCCCAGAAAAGATACCAGCCTACTGAGCGTGACGAAGAACTCTTAAAAAAATGGAAGGCTCGATTTAAGCGAGCTAAAGAGTTTCGTGAACCATACCAAGCAAAATGGCTGAGAATGTACAGGCTTTACCGTGCGTATCAACACAAACAGAATTACGCCTACAACACCCGCCTGATGCCCCCGATTGCCTTTGAGATTGTCAAAACAGTTGTTTCCCGCCTTGCTACTGCCAAGCGCAAAACACGAATAATACCTAGAGATAAAGGGGATGTTGAATCAACTTCTTTACTGTCCTGGGACGACTTGGTGAACTACGACTTTGACATTATTGAGTTGGCCAAGAAACTTCCCAACTGGATAGAGTCTTCAGTGTTGTATGGAAATGGGATAGTCAAGCTCGCATGGAAAATGAAAAGCAGAAAGAAATCTGATGGCTCGTTTAAAACTCTATATGATGACCCCACCATGATCTTGTGTGATCTTTGGGACTTCCTGCCGGCTCCGGAAACAGAAGATCTTCAAGAAGGCTGTCCTTGGCTCATTCATCGGATAATAAAAACCAAGGAAAAAATTACCAAAGAAGAAGAAAGTCGTGGCGAAAATAGCATTTATAAGAATCTGGAGTTTTGTGAACCTAAAGTCGTAGAGGATTGGAAAAAAGAGAGATACGAGATCAACACTAAGAAAATGTCTCAAATTGACGGCGACCTTAAAAAGGCTGATACCGGTGAGCAAAAAGTTCTGCCGGTTAAAAACGACCAAGAAAAGCAATTAGAGTTGTGGGAATGCTGGGATTATGAAGAAGATGAACTTGTAGTTATTGCCAATGGTGAAGTTGTTGTAAGGGATGATGAAAACCCTTACCTGGATATAAATGATGGGCATATTTTTGTTGACTTACCAGACATGTCACTTCTCTGGGAATTCTGGGCTACCGGTCATGTTGAGCCAGTTGAAAGCACCATCATGGAGATTGCTGATCTTCGTAATCAGCGTATGGATGATGTGATCTTGATGTTAGATCCAGTAGTCAAGATTCGCAAAGACACCGGCATTACAAAAAACGACATCATCTTCTCACCAGGTGCCGTGTGGGAACTCAGGAAAATGGATGATGTGGTGATTGAGCGACCACCTGAAATCAGCTTAATGGGACTCAATGAAGACAAACTTCTCAGGGACGAGATATCTAGAACTCTAGCCCTAGGGGAATACCTGCAAGGTATGCCTAGATCGTCAAGCGAGCCACTTGGCAAGGTAGCAATGCTATTAGGTCAAAGCAATTTGCGACTAAGCATAAACGCACAAAATATTTCCAATGCGTTAACAACCGTGGCCAATATCCTTATTCAGCTAAATCGTGAATTCTTAAGTGAAGACAAACTCTATCGTATTGTGGGAAACAATGTCAATTTCAAGGAATTTAAATCTGACGACAAGAAAGTCCATGTAGATGCGATTGTTGAAGTAGAACCGGTGATACCGCCAGACAAACAAGCACGACTAAATCAGATTTTGCTCTTATACGATAAATTCATTGCCCAGGACAAACCGGATCCTAGTGATCCGGTGGGTATAAAGCAATGGCTGGTTCGCAAACGAGCTTTGCAAAAGATGATTCTGGAGGAATTGGACTTCGAACAATACGTCGATATTCTTCTTGGTCCTGAAGTGACATTAAAGCAGGAGGAGGCTGAAGAAACGTCCCCTAAAGAGGAAGTCGTTGCCCCTGTGTCATCTCCTAACGGCACTTTGCCTGCCAATACGGCCAAAGCACCACCTGTGGCAGATACGAACAAAATTAGAGAGTTAATCGGGAAAATACCAGGATTGGGGAAAATGCTCACCAATTGAGGTAAGACATTCTTTACATCTCTTACATTATGTTTTATTCTGAATATGCCAGCTCTTTAACAAGCAGAGGAGAATGAGTCTTGAAGAAAAAGCTCTCGATGGCACTGCTAATTGCGGTGGTTGCTGTCACAATGGTAGTAGGTGTTGCACACGCACTTGAGGTAGAGGTTCCTTGGATTGATAACCCAAACGGGTGGACCTACTCCCTCGACTACATCGGATTTAGCCCTGGAGAATGTGACTGGAATGATTACGGCTTCGCTGTCGTCAAAACTTTCAGTTCTAACCCATCCGACTGGGCTATTTACTCATATGACCAAGACACCCACGATGCCTTCTATGGTAAGTCGGTTCACGCATATGATGCGGAAACACCCTACGATGCATATATCTGCACAGGGTTTACCGAAACCTGGGCAGCGGGTGGTCCTGGCGAAGTAGAATCACATCTTTTTATCTGGGTCCGGTAAAAGTTACCAGCACCTAAGATAATCATCTAATATCCACATAAGAGCTGGTAAACCGAGGAGGTAGGTACAAAAAATCTACATTGTAGCTATGCTTACCTCCTCTTTTCATTCTCAATTTGACTTGTACGACCAGCTTAATATAATTAGAAATATGAACGAAAGAAAAGTAATAAAAGTAAGACCAACAACTTTGCTTGTAGTAGCCATATTGGTGGCACTCACAGGATTTATTAGCTATTGGTTATATCAGGACCATATTGGAGCAAATGGAAGGCTCTATCCTAGTAAACTAAGAATGTGCGAGGATTTTGCAAAAAGCTACCTTCGCACAATAAGGAAAACCGAAAATATTCAAGGATCAAGTGGCGGTAATTCAGACTGGTCTAGGGCAATTGCTATTGAAAGCGAGATAAACAATCTTTGTCAGCTAGATTTAACTGATGAAGCATTGGAGGGTTATTCCCCTAGTAACATTCAAAAATACTTAGACGACTACAGGCATAACTAATGAAAAATAAAATTTGTTTGAGCTTACTTGAGCTTTACTAATTGCTCGCCTTCTTGTCTCCAGACTTCACCAAATCTAATGAAATCATCTTCTAAGGGATTCTTAGCGAAAGAATTATGAACAATAACAAAATTGTTGCCCATTTGATTAACATCCCGAGGACTATTTAAAATGTTGCGGGTACTATAAATAACTGCACTAATTCCCTCATATTTAGAATCTTTAAACATAAACATTCCAACACTATTTCCACTCTTTTTATCTATTTTTTCTCTAGCTGACCAACTACTTCCTTCTCTTGGTGGTTTTGACCGACTAGCTTTTAAAAACAAGACCTGATGTCCAATTGCAAAGAGACATTTGAGGATGAGTGGTATTTGTGCATCAGGGTGATCTAAGTCAGATCGGTCTATAGCAATTACAAATGGATCCTTAGCGCTTATTTGGCCAGATTTTAAATATGATATGTACTTTTGATACTTTTCTACCAATCCGGCAGTAAGACGCAACAACATCTCTTGTTCTGGAACATTCATCGCTTTGCCAAACTCGATATTGGGTACTCTATCTTTCCCATCACCTTTCTTGACTGCAATTGCCTCAATCCAAGTATTGTTATTTGCATCAATAATTTTGAAGTCAGGACCACCATTGCTATGACTCCCAAGTGTGTGCCCTCTATTTAAGAGAGTTGCTCCAAGATGTAACTCCCACGCACGCTAAGCAAACTGCCTTTTAAACTCATTAGGGAAATTGGTGTCAGCATAAGGTTCGTATTGTTGCCAAGCATCTTCCATCCATTTTCGAAAATCTGATCTAGTAATCATAGTAGACAAAGCGACATATGAAGGATCGTAGTAACTAAACTTCTTTTTTAGTCTAGAAAGTTCAGTACTATTAGAGGCTGTCCCCAGGTTTTCATCAAAAAGTTTAGGCATATTTTTTCTTAAAATCGTTAATCATGTTTACTACGTCTTTACGATTTTTTATCTTCAATATTTGAGCGCCTGTATTTTGAGAAAACTTATTGAGTAGTCTTAAATTAATAAGACATAAAGTAAAGATTCGCCACTTTGTGAAAGTTAGCAATTTCTTGTTTTTAATAAAAATCCCAAGTCTAACGAACAAAGTTTCGTATGCCATAACAAGCGCAAAGACATAAATAAATGGCAAATACATGACTGTCAACACAGAAGGAGTAATTAATGTTAGTAGGTTATATACGGTTAAAGACCCAACAAGGTTGTTTAAAGCAGTCAAAATGGAGTAAGACAAGATAAAAAGACCGTATCCAGCAAGTACCACCTTTAGCGGTTTTCTGATAATCTTGTGCTCATCTCTACCATCTGCCAGAGCACTCATTGCTACTACCAAAAACAGGAATGGCATAAGTGTAAACTCAACAATGAATGAAAATGAATATAAATTGGCTAAAAACTCTAAAAATACCGTAAACGCCGCTGTCTCTAATAACATTTTCCTGAATAACGAAGAGTCTTGACTGGCTTTGTTTGTATTAAAAAATAAAACAATAGCGGTTCCAAGTAACCAAAAAATTGTATCTTTTAATAAGATTAGCTTCCAGATTCCCACAAAATGAAGTATCCATATCGATACTGATGAATAAACGAATGCAATTACAAGAGGACCAATTATTTTTTTATTTAGTAACGCTTTTATTACACCCATAAAAGCTGGACGAGTTTTACTACTAAACACAATAAAAATAAGAACAATAAAAACCCACGCAACAAGTGCTATCTCCCGGCCATTCATTGTGCTGATTATTGTTGATACAAATATATTCATTTTTATTTTTCCTAGACTCTCTTTTTGCTCTGGTGTTTTCTCTTTTTCTCAAATTCTTCATGCCATACTTGATCCCAGGCTTTAATCCCAAGGTATTTTTGTTGTGTTGCTTTCGCTAAACCAAGTACACCGCTGATGTGGCGGTATTTCTTTTTATCTTGTTCTGACCAGGAATAAGGCGGTGGAAACTGAGACATTAGCTCATTGCCTGTCAAAATAAGAACTGGATTGAGAGGTCTATCACTTTTCCAGTATTTATTACCAGTTTTTGTAAGCTTCTTTAACTCCTTTACCTCAAAATCCGTCAAATCATTCCTTAATGTTGAAAAAATCAAAACAGATCCGGGGAACGCTTTAGCAATCGATCGCATCCTTTTAAAATCTCGTCTCTCAAACTCATTGAATGTTTTTGATTCACCGAAGGCCACCCCTTCTGCTACTTCGCCCCAAGCTGACTCTCTCCATAGAAAGGCGAAGTCAGCCTCCATTTTTCTCTTAGATCCTTTTTTATGAGCATTAAAGGAATACACTGGCGTTGTCTCAATAGAGTGCATTGTCCTACTTGAAAAAAAGTTTATTGCAAAAATCACGCTGATAGCTCCATCTGCATGGTGAGGAACGCTTAATGGACCGACAGTTTTAAAAGACCAATTACTATCACCTAGACTGTCTATAGCTTTAAAGCTGCTTAAGCATTTCGGACAGGTTATGTCTTTTCTGAGTTTTTCTACTTCAAACCAAGAGCTTCTTTGACAGTTAGGACATTTCGTATTAACCCCTATGCTAAAGAGGTTCATCTCCAAGTATTTTTCCAATCTCTTCTCGCTGCCAGTAATTTCTTTTACTTTGCTCTTTACGAAGCCGATCGACTTATCTCTTCCTTCACCATCGATGCTCCTTGCCATGCTTTCAAACAGATCTAGTAGTTCTTTGTTTGCAAACCCATGTGTCCAACCCTCAATTTGTTTGTAAAGCTCTTTGGCTAGTCTACCTGCAGTAGATACTTCATAAACCCAGCCATTGTCAGCAAGCCAAGATGAAAAAATATTCTCAGCCAATGGCAACTCCCAAGTACTCGACCTAAACGAATCAATTAGTCGAACAAGACCATTTCTCCCTATTCTCCAATCGCCGAAACCAACAATAGCATCCAAGCTTCTAGCGACTTCCTTTCCATAGGATTTCGGGAAAACCTCTGCGTATTTGTCGATACCGCTGTAGACACTAAAGGTAACTTCATTAGCTATCTTGGGGTTCCCTAGATAGAAATCTTCAATAGCTTCCGGCTTACTAATAGGAAGTGTTACTTTGCCTTGATCGTCTTTTATATCAAGATCTGTTTCAGTGTCGAAGTAAACATCATGAGGATCAATACTGTCTTTACCTCTGGCCCAATCATCCCAAATTCGGGGGTACCAATGTTGCATTAATACTGGATTAGAACCATCTTCATCCTTTTTAAGTTTCAAAGAGTCAATAAATTCTTTTATATCGTCCATGGTTTTACTAGACGAGGGAATAATGTTAGCTCTATATTTTATGGAGGAGTTATAGCGGTGTACTCCCTGACTATGTTCAATATACTTTTTGGCAATTGATTGCAATGCAACGTTATCCTTTAGTGATTCTGGTATTGGTAAAACAGCTCTTCCAGCTGCTCTCAAATTCCAAAAATCAATCACGTCTATAAAGTCTGTGTGGTCCAAATAAAAAACAATGTTCTCTCTTGAAAACCCACCCCGGTGATAAGTTTCAAGGCCGTACTGGACAATTTTTCTAGGGAAAATTGTTTTTGAGTTCAAGATTTTTTTAAGTTCGGTCGCCTTCGGAGTTTTTATGTCCATGGCTTCCGTATATGCAGAGGACAACAAGTCTTGTTCAAATTTATCTGGCAACTTACCAAACCAACTTGCCCAAAAGATGGCAGTTCTCCTTGGAATCTTTGGAACAACAAGATGGAGAGGGAATTTTTGCACGTAACGAAAATCTTCCTGATACATCCAGTCAAGGAGGCTCCAGATACCCACCCCATATGACAATCGATATGGTTCTTCTTTAGTAGGTAGAAGTTGAGAGCTATTAAGAATCTGTATTTCTAAATCTTTAATATAACCTGGAGCTTCAAAATCGCAGATAAAAAAATCTGGGTCAAATGCCCTCAAATATCCCAGTGTAATATCCTTAGCGGTTTTCCTATAAGTATCTTTTCTCCAACGCTTTGTCTTCCTGGTAAAAAGAGGGATTATTGGATTGTAAGCTCCGCCCCAAAGTATGCTATTTAGCTCTATAGCTTTTAGCAATGCCTTTTTATCATTTGGTTTTATTAAAAACGCAAACCGTAATGGCCTACCTTTTGATCTTATATTTCCGAACATATATTTTTTCCTTACAAAAAAAGCCCAACTAAGGGCAGGTGTTGAGGCACATCAAACTCTCAGCCTCTCATAAATTATACTCGAACACAATTAAAATTATAAGCACAATTCTTACTTCTCTTAATCTTCTTATCACCACAAACTGACAGAAAGTTTATTGCCGTTTTAATTTCTCTTCACTAGACTGGACTCATAACGAAGTAAAGCCTAACGAAACAATCGGGGCTGTGGCTTCTGAATATACGCAGATTGAGCGTGTGTTTAGAAGTTACAGCCCTTTTTGCTTGGCTTTCAAAAACAAAGTATGAAAACACTCAACCAAAACATCCACACCGCCACTCTTTTGGCAATTGGCGTAATTACGGCAACCACTGAAGCTACCGGTGTTGATACTTACCTTAGCAACAGACCAGCTTATGACTCTGGACTGATCGACATCGCCATCGGCGACCTTGGTGACCAAACCTCAACCAAAGTAAAGATTGAGGAGTCAGACGCAGCAGACTTTTCAAGCGGAGTAAGCGTGGCAGTTGGTGGTGAAGAAATTACAGTTGCAGCCGATGTCGGTTACAAAATGCAGATTGACCGCAAGAAAAGATATCTCCGAGCTGTTGTGACCATCGATGGCGGATCTTCGCCCTCTGCTGAAGTCTATGTCGGAGCATTACTATGGAACGCCCAACGACCGTTCCCATTCACTTAAAGGAGAAAATATGGAACCTGACCAAACCAATCAAAATAAAGAACTAATGCCAGAACAAAAAGCCAAGAAATCGGCTCCTGAGGCAAACAAGGCAAATCAACCAGATGAAACTCAAACTTGGGACAAAGTTGATTCTCTCTTTACTGTGGCCAGAAACACTTATTTTCAGGGGCAGTCAACTTTCTTGGAAGTACTAGACAGCTTAATTGCTACCCTGCAGGACATGAGAGAAAACGAAGTTCGACCACTTGGTGGCTTTGGTGCACAGAAGAAAAGTATGGGATTAGAAGACCAGGAACAACCAGAGGAAAAAGCTCCTCAGGCTAATCCGAATCTATAAAAATGGCTAACACTATTGACGAAAAACTAGAACGTGGCCGAGCAGTTTGGGAAATGACCCAAACAGAAGGCTGGCACATCATCGAAAGCCTGGTCAATAAAGAAATTGAAATTGAAACCAAAGATCTACTGGATTGCCCAGTAGAAGAAGACCTTGAGCATAAGCAACTGATCAAGGCTTACAAAAAAGTTTTGAGTATGGTTGCAGGCGTTATTAAAG
>Ga0210057_1003714_pt1 | contig 20870 bp, 32 predicted proteins | sample CryGeyCG2114_010_2_FD_183968 | JGI IMG/M metagenome (GOLD analysis project Ga0210057, IMG submission 183968) | Groundwater microbial communities from aquifer - Crystal Geyser CG10_big_fil_rev_8/21/14_0.10 (SPAdes) (version 2) | ecosystem: Environmental > Aquatic > Deep subsurface > Groundwater ...
GCTATTGATCCATTTGTTGGAAAGCTTATTTTCTTTCGCGTATATTCAGGCACACTAAAATCAGGTTCATATATTTATAATACTTCCACGCAAAATAAAGAGCGCATTGGACGAATATTGCGTATGCATGCAAATAGCAGAGAAGAAGTTGATGAAGTTTTTGCAGGTGAAATTGCTGCTGCTGTTGGACTAAAAGACACTGTAACAGGAAATACAATTTGTGATCTTGATAATAGAATTATTTTAGAGTCAATTACATTTCCAGTTCCAGTTATTGCTGTTGCTATTGAGCCAAAAACTAAAGCTGACCAAGAAAAAATGGGTATTGCTTTGGCGCGCTTGGCTGAAGAAGATCCTACTTTTACTGTTAAAGGAGACGAAGAAACAGGTCAAACTATTATTTCTGGAATGGGAGAATTACATTTAGATATTATTGTTGATAGAATGAAAAGAGAATTTAAAGTTGAGGCAAATGTTGGAAGACCTCAAGTTGCTTATCGTGAAACAATTAGAAGGCTTGCTCAAGCTGAAGGAAAATATATTAGACAATCAGGTGGTAAAGGACAATATGGACATTGCTGGCTTAGATTAGAGCCACAAGAAGAAGGAGCAGGCCATGAATTTGTTGATGAAATTAAAGGTGGTTCTATTCCAAATGAATTTATTCCAGCTATTAGAAAAGGCGTTAAAGAGGCACTAGACAGCGGAGTTGTTGCTGGGTATCCTGTTGTTGACGTAAAAGCAACTGTATATGATGGATCTTATCATGATGTTGACTCTTCTGAGATTGCTTTCAAAATTGCGGCTGCGCAAGCATTTAAGGTAGCAGCAAGACTTGCTGATCCAGTTTTACTTGAGCCAGTTATGAAAGTAGAAGCAGTTACCCCAGAAGAATTTATGGGCGATGTTGTTGGTGACTTAAATTCAAAGCGCGCTAAAATTTTAGAAATGAATAATAGAGGAAATATGAAAATCATTTTAGCTGAAGTTCCTCTTGGAGAAATGTTTGGTTATGCAACTTCTTTGCGTTCTATGACTCAAGGAAGGGCTTCCTATTCAATGGAATTTTTAAATTATCAAGAAGTTCCAAAGAACGTTGCAAAAGAGATTGTAATTGCTAGAGGCGGAGAGACTAAGGAAGAAACAGAGGAATAAATATAATTTTTAAAAAAATCCTTGTCAAATTGGCAAGGATTTTTTTGATGGACAGAATATGAAAATTTGCTATAATTAACACTATGAAAGTCATCATAACAAAAAACTATGAAGACATGAGCGCAAAAGCGAGTCGATTTGTTTTGGCTCAGATTTGGAGAAAACCAAATCTTGTTATGGGGCTTGCAACTGGTTCAACTGTGGTTGGCATGTATGATAAATTAATTGAAGCCTATAAAAATAATAGAGCTGATTTTAGCAAAGTTAAAACATTTAATTTAGATGAATATTTGGGGCTTTCTCCAAAAGATCCAGAATGTTATCACAGCTTTATGGAGAAAAATCTTTTTAATCATATAAATATTAAAAAGCAGAATTATCACTTATTAAACGGAACTTCAGATGATCCGAATGAAGAATGCGCTAGATATGAGAATATGATAAAAAATGCAGGAAACATTGATTTGCAAATTCTTGGACTTGGACCAAATGCGCATATAGGATTTAATGAACCAGGAACTCCATTTGATGCTAGGACACATGTGACAGAATTAACAAATATTACTCGCAGAGCCAATAAAAAACATTTTAAAACTAGACCTACTCCATCAAACGCGCTTACTATGGGTTTGTCTACTATTATGGATGCAAAAAAAATTCTTTTAGTAGCTTCAGGCAAACAAAAAGCAAAAGCAGTAGTGCAAACAATAGAAGGAAGAGTAAATAAAGATGTTCCAGCTTCTCTTTTGCAATGGCATAATGATGTAACAATTATTTTAGATGAGGAAGCTTCAAGTGAACTTAAAAGAGATTATTCTTCTCCATTTTTATTTGGTTCAGGAGATGTTGAAGTATTAACAGAAAATGATTTGCCTAAAGGTAAGTTTATTACAGTAATTTCTCCTCATCCTGATGACGGGTCAATTTCATTAGGTGGAATAATAGCTGGTTTATCAAAATATAATCGCGTGCATGTTGTTATAATGACTTCAGGATATAGGAGTGATATTAGTGGAGCAAAACCAGAACAAGTAATTAAGATAAGAGAAAAAGAGGCTAGATTAGAGTCAAAACTGCTTGGAACAAAGCCAATATTTTTGCGCTGTGAATTTTATGATACAAAAAATATAGATCAATCAATTAAAAAAGATATTATAAATCTTAGTACGCATTTAAAAAAGCTAAAGCCAGATATTATATTTATTCCTCAAGAGCATGATAGGCATCCAACACATAAGATGAGTAGAGATGTTGCCATTGAAGCCATAAATAAGTATAAATTAAAAATAAAAGATTCTTTATCAGTATATAATTATGAAGGATTATGGTCTTTGTTTGCAGAAGGAGATTTTAATACAGTTTTTTCTTATGATGAATCAATAATGAAGAAAAAATTAAAAGCAATCACAGCTCAAGAGTCTCAGATAAAGCGCACTAGGTTTGATATAGCTGCAAAATCTCTTGCTTTGCTTAGGGCAACAATCGTTCCAGAGCAGGCTCTAGTTGGGTATGGATCAAAAGCGCCAAAGCTTGGAAAATATTTTGAATTATTTAAAGTCACTTCAATATAAATATAAAAGCTTCATTCTGAACTTGTTTTAGAATCGACATATAGTGAAAGCAAGATCCTGAAACAAGTTCAGGATGACGGTTAAAATTAATTATATAAAATTTATGAAACAAATAATAAATAAAGTATTTAGTCTTATAGATAAAACAGGAGATAGATGTATTATTTTATCTGAAAATAACGAAAATGCTTATGCAATTTTGTCATTAAAAGAATATGAGCGTTTGACCCTTGGTAATTCAGATTTAACTAGCTTGACAGAAGACCAATTTTTAGATAAAATCAATCGTGATATTGCAGTGTGGAAAAGTCAGCAAAATCAAGATGCTGATGATAGTTTTATTACTTCTGAAGCAAATCAAAATAATAATTATATTGGTAAGGATTTAGAAGATAATTTATCTAATATTAGCCAAAATTATGATTGGGAAGACGAAGAAGTTGAAGAAGAAGATCCTTATTATTTTGAAAAAGTATAGCCCTTACCCTTGCATTATTTCTAGTTTTTGATATAATTTTTAAGTTATATAAGTTAATATTTAAAGTAAAAAATTAATATGGCACAAGAATTTGATCGAACAAAACCACATGTTAATGTGGGAACCATTGGCCACGTTGACCATGGTAAAACAACCCTTACAGCTGCAATGCTTAAAGTTTTGGCTACAAAGGGATTAGCATCTGTTGAAAAGTCAGTTGAAGAAATTGACAACTCTCCAGAAGAAAGAGACAGAGGAATTACTATTGCTACAACTCATGTTGAGTATGAATCAGAAAAGCGACACTATGCTCACGTGGACTGCCCAGGACATGCTGATTATGTAAAAAACATGATTACAGGAGCAGCTCAAATGGATGGCGCGATTTTAGTTGTAAGTGCAACTGATGGCCCTATGCCTCAAACAAGAGAACATATTTTACTTGCTCGCCAAGTTGGTGTTCCTTATATTGTTGTATTTATAAACAAAGTTGACCAAGTATCAGATCCTGAATTAATTGATCTTGTTGAAGAAGAAATACGAGATTTATTGAAGAAATATGAATTTCCAGGAGATGAAACTGCTATTGTTCGAGGAAGCGCTTTAAAGGCACTAGAAAACCCAACAGACGAAGCAGCCGCAAAGCCAATTATGGATATACTTACTGCTTTGGATGAAAATATTCCAGAACCAGTTCGTGATGTTGAGAAGCCTTTTCTTATGCCAATTGAAGATATTTTCTCAATTGAAGGAAGAGGTACAGTTGTAACTGGTAGAATAGAGAGAGGTATAATTAAGGTAAACGAAGAAGTTGAAATTGTTGGAATTAAAGATACAACAAAAACAGTTGTTACTGGTATTGAAATGTTTAACAAGAATTTGAACGAAGGAAGAGCTGGAGATAATGCTGGCGTGCTTCTTCGTGGAACAAAGAAAGAAGATGTTGAAAGAGGACAAGTTCTTGCAAAACCAGGAACAATTACTCCACACACAGAATTTGAAGCTCAAACATATGTGCTTTCAAAAGAAGAAGGTGGAAGACATACTCCATTTTTCAAGGGTTATAAGCCACAATTCTATATTAGAACTACTGATGTAACAGGAGAAGTAGAATTACCAGAAGGAACAGAAATGGTTATGCCTGGAGATGAAATTGGATTTAAAGTAAAACTTGGCGCTCCTGTTGCTCTTGAAGAACAGCAAAGATTTGCTATTAGAGAAGGTGGAAGAACAGTAGGGGCAGGAGTTGTGACAAAGATTATTAAATAATCTGTTTGATATAGGCACGCGCGATTGCGCGTGCCTATATAATTGATAATAAAATACATGTCAGAAAAACAAGATCAAAAAGAAGTTGCAACAAAGCAAAGAATCAGAATAAAGATTCGTGCTTATGACAGCAAGATCATTGACCAATCAACACGCACTATTATTGATACTGCTTCTAGAAGTGGCGCTGAAATTTCTGGTCCAATTCCTTTACCAACAGAAAAAACAAAATATACTGTTAATAGTTCAACATTTGTGCATAAAAATTCTCGTGATCAATATGAGATGCGTGTGCACAAACGATTAGTAGATATTATTGACCCAACGCCAAAAACTGTAGATTCATTAATGAATTTGAATCTTCCGTCTGGCGTTGACATTGAGATAAAAATGTAGATAGATAATATGTATACCAATGATGTCCTAAAAAGGTGACAGTTGGCGCGGCATTATATCTATTTCTAGGAGTTCAAACTTTTCTTAATAAATTAACTAAAAAAAATACCACTCATTTGAGTTGTATCTAGTTGTATGTTTAGAAAAGTTTGGGCCTCTATGGTTCAAATTTTTTTAATTTTTTTATGAAAATACTTTTAGGAAAAAAACTTAATATGACGCAGATTTTTGCAGAAGACGGAAGCGTTGTTCCTGTTACTGCTGTTAAAGTAGGTAATGGTGTAGTTACTCAGATTAAGAACGAAAAAAAAGAAGGGTATAATGCTCTTCAATTGGGTTTTTCTGAAGCAGGAAAGCATATTAATAAAGCAATGCAAGGTCATATTAAAGGCTTGTTATCAAATCCAGAATTACGTGAAGTACGTGTTGAAAATGTTGAAAATTTTGAAAAAGGACAAATATTTGGATTAGATAGTTTTGAAGTAGGTGAAAAAATTTCTGTTTCAGGTTTAACAAAAGGACAAGGTTATGCTGGAGTTGTAAAAAGACATGGATTTCATGGCTCAAGCAAAACTCATGGAGCAAAGCATTCATTAAGGTCTCCAGGATCAATTGGATCAACAGATTCTGCAAGAGTATTTCCCGGAAAAAGGATGTCTGGACACATGGGAAATGTGCGCGCAACAGTTATAAATTTAGAAATTGCGGAAATTGATAAAGAAAATGGGATTATTAAAATCAAAGGAGCAGTTCCTGGAGCAAGAAATGGTTTAGTTGAGATTAGAGGAGAAGGCGAAATGAAAGTTATTAGTGATGATTCAAAAAAAGAAGCAACTAAAGAAATAAAATCAATACAAACTGATGCAGTATTAAATAAAGAAGAAAATGTTAATAAAGAATAATGTATGTCTAAAGTAAAAACATACAATTTAGATGGATTAGAGACAGGATCAATTGATCTTGATGATAAGATATTTTCAGAAACCGCAAAATCAGAATTGATTTGGCAGGTTGTTAGGGTTGCTCAGGCAAACAAGCGCCAGCCATTAGCTCATACTAAAGATCGAGGGGACGTAAGAGGAGGCGGAAAAAAGCCTTGGAGACAGAAAGGCACAGGAAGAGCTCGTCATGGATCTAGTCGTTCTCCAATTTGGAAAGGCGGAGGAGTTACTTTTGGACCTTTAAAAGAAAATGTTACAAAACTTTCAATTCCAGTAAAAATGAAGAAAAAGGCTTTAAGGGCTGTTATATCTGATAAGGTAAAAGATGAAAAGTTTATTATTATGGATGATCTAGGAAAGATTGAAAAACCTTCAACAAAAAAGATGGTAGAATTTTTGAAAAAACTAAAGATTGATTCAAAAAAAGCATTATTTATATCAGATAAAGATCTTGAAAAAGCAATATTGTCTTTAAGAAATCTTTCAAAGACAAAATCAATACGTTTAGAAAATATAAATATTTTAGATTTACTTAGTTGTGATTCAATTATGATTGGAAAAGATTCAATTGAGAGATTATCAAAACAATTGGTATAAAAGTATGTTAAAATTTTTAAAAAATCCATTTGGCAAAGAACAGGAAAAAGTGCAAAGGAAAGCAGCCCCTTCCTCTTCTAGTGATACAAAAGAAAAGGATAAAAAATCTGTGGATGTTAAAATTGCAAATCAGTTAAAAACTGGTAAGCCTTTAGCTGAGAAAAAAGAAGATAAGAAAGATAATAAAGCAACAAAAGAAATAAAAAATCTTAACGCTGGATTTGGAATTATTTTAAAACCTCATGCAACAGAAAAAACCGCTAAAATAGGATCTTTTGATACATATTCTTTTATTGTTGCAAGAAGTGCAAATAAAATTGAGATTAAAAAAGCATTTTGGAGAATGTATGGAATAAAGCCAAATGGAATAAGAGTTGTTAACATGATATCTAAAAGAGTTAGCTTTAAACGTCAAGGTGGATTTAAATCTGCCTGGAAGAAAGTATATATAAGGGTTCCTAAAGATAGTAATATTTCAGTTTACGAAGGAGTATAATTATGCCTATAAAACGATACAAACCAACAACAGCAGGCAGGCGTGGAGCATCTGTTCTTAAGCGTGAAAAACAAGGGCAACAAACTAGAGCTCGTAAATTAATTCAAAAGATTAAATATAATGCAGGAAGAAATAACTCTGGAAAAATATCAGTGCGTCATAAAGGAAATAGACCAAAGCGCGCATATAGGATTGTTGATTTTTTAAATCCAATTGAGGATAAAAAAGCAGAAGTAATTGGAATTCAGTATGATCCAAATAGAAGTGCTGATATTGCTCTAATAAAGTATGAAGATGGAACTTTGGCGTATACTTTAGCGGTAAATGATTTAAAAGTTGGAGATATTATAGAAACAAGCAGAAAAAGAGTTTTAGATGTTCAACCAGGAAACAGGATGATAATGAAAAATATTCCAGCTGGAATTATTATTTGCAATATTGAATTAAGTCCAAAATCAAAATCTTCAGTTGTTAGAAGTGCTGGATCGAACGCGACAGTTTTATCAACTGAAGCAGGATTTGTGCAAGTAAAGATGCCTTCAAGCGAAATAAGAAAGTTTAATCAGGATTGTTTAGCAACAATAGGACAAGTAAGTAACACAGATTGGAATCTTATACGTTTAGGAAAAGCAGGTAGAATGAGACTTAGAGGAATACGCCCTACAGTTCGTGGTAAAGCAATGAACCCAGTTGATCACCCTCATGGAGGAGGAGAAGGAAGATCATCAATTGGATTGAAGCATCCAAAAACCCCTTGGGGAAAGCCTGCTTTAGGTGTTAAAACTAGATCAAAAAATAAAGCATCTGATTCTTTAATTATAAGACGTAGAAAGAAATAATATGCCAAGAAGTATTAAAAAAGGACCATTTTTAGACGAAAGACTGCTTGCAAAAGTAGCTAAGCTTGGAAATGATAAGAAAACAGTTATTAAAACCTGGTCAAGAAGCGCGACAATTACTCCTGAAATGGTTGGATATACATTTGGCGTGCATAATGGAAAACAGCATACAGCAGTTCTTGTTATTGAAAATATGGTTGGACATAAGCTTGGAGAATTTTCTCCAACAAGAAAGTTTTCAAGACATGGTGGTAGAATGCAAAGAGAGCAAGAACAAACAGATATTAAGAAATCAACTGATGCGCCAAAAGTAGAAAAGAAAAGTTAAGATTCAAATAATAAATTATTATGGAAGCTAAAGCATATCTAAAATTTACAAGAATTTCATCAAAAAAAGTACGTCTAGTTGTAGATATGATTTCTGGTAAAAAAATTGATGTCGCGCGAGACCAGCTTAGGTTTTCAACAAAAAAGTCAGCGCCAATTGTTTTAAAAGTTTTAAATAGCGCTGTTCAGAACGCAGAGTATAATAAAAAATTAAAAGCAGATGATTTAACTGTTTCAAAAGCATTTGTTGACGAAGGAGCAACTTTGAAAAGATGGCGTCCAAGAGCGTTTGGAAAAGCAGCTCCAATTAGAAAAAGAACTAGTAGCGTGACAATTATTGTTTCAGATGGAAAAGATGATTTAGTTTCAAAGAATAAAGTAAAAAAAGAGTTAAAACCAGAAGAAAAAAAGAAACATAAAGACACTGTAAAAGAAGAAAAAATTGATATAAAAAAGAAAGACACTAAAGTAAAAAAATCTTAATTTATAATATGGGACAAAAAATACATCCAAAAAGCTTTCGACTCGGAATTATACAGGATTGGGCATCAAAGTGGTTTGCTCCTCGTCAAATTTTCCGTGAATATTTAAAACAAGATATAAAAATCCGTCAATTTGTGTTAACTAAATTAAAAGAAGCAAGAATTGAAAGTGTTGGAATTGAAAGATCAGGAAAAGATAATGAAATTTTTATTAATATTCATACAGCTAAGCCTGGAATGGTTATTGGTAGAGGTGGCGAAGGAATTGAAGAATTAAAAAAAGAAATAGAGAAAAAAGTTTTATTAAATCAAGTAAAAGTAAAGGTTAATATTCATGAAGTTAGACAATCTTCTCTTTCTGCTGCAGTAATGTCTCAAGGCATTGCTTCAGATTTAGAGAGAAGAATTCCATATCGCAGATCTGCTAAACAAGCACTTGAAAATATAAAGAAAGCAGGAGCAAAAGGAGTAAAATTACAGATTAAAGGAAGATTAAATGGAGCTGAAATTGCTAGATGCGAAGTATTTAGCTGGGGAAGTGTTCCTTTGCATACTCTTCGCGCTAATATTGATTATTCTCATACAGAAGCAAATACAACATATGGAAAAATTGGTATTGGTGCTTGGATTTATAAGGGAGAAGTTCTAGATGATCAAGATAAAAAAGATGATGAATCAAAAGATGACGTATTAAGTCAAATTAAAAAAATAACCTCAAGAGAGAAATAATATGTTAATGCCACGCAAAGTAAAACACAGAAAAGCGCATAAAGGTAGATTGCGCGGGGCTGCGGCGCGAAAAACAGATCTTTCGTTCGGTAGTTTTGGTTTGCGAGCCATAACCTCAAGTTGGATTTCTTCTAGACAGATAGAATCAGCTCGTAGAGCTATGACAAGATATGTACAGCGTGGTGGTAAAATATGGATTCGTATTTTTCCTGATAAGCCAATTACTGCTAAAGGATCTGAAGTTCCTATGGGATCTGGAAAAGGAAATGTAGACAGATATATTGCTCCAGTGCAAAGAGGCACAATTATGTTTGAAATGGATGGAGTAGATCGTGAAATAGCTGAAAAAGCAATGAAATTAGCTGCATACAAACTACCTTTAAAGACTCAATTTGTTGAAAAGGATTAAACATGTTAACTATATGAAATATACTGAAATTAAAAATTTATCAGAGCATGAATTAAAAGATATGCTCACTAAAATCAAATCAGAATTAGTTGATTTGCGATTTAAAGCGCATTCAGGTACACTCAAGCAGGTAAGAAAGATAAGGTTAAATAGAAGAGATATATCAAGAATATTAACTAGATTAAGTCAATATGGAAAAGACAATAATACAACCAGTCGTTAAAGATATATACAACAAGAAAAGTAAGAGAAGATTAGATGGAAAAGTTGTAAGTAATGCAATGCAAAGCACTGTTATTGTTAAGGTTGACAGAGTTAAGATTCACCCTAGGTATAAAAAGAGATACACAACAAGCAAAAAATATGCTTGTGATTGTAAAGGTATTGATTTAAAGGTCGGGGAAAAGGTAGTTATTGAAGAAACTCGTCCAATTTCTAAGACTAAAAAGTGGAAAATAGTTAAATAATATATGATTCAATTCATGGCTAGAATTAATTGCGCAGATAATAGCGGAGCTAAAAAGCTTCAGTGTATTACAGTTCTTGGTGGAAACAGAAAAAGATACGCAAGAATAGGCGATATAATGACTTTAGTTGTTAAAGAAGCGCAGCCATATTCAATGGTAAAAAAAGGTGATGTTGTTCACGGAGTTTTAGTTCGTCAAAAAAAAGAATTAAGAAGAGCTGATGGATCATATATTAGATTTGATGAAAATAGCGCAGTGGTTTTAGTTGATAAAGGATCAAAAGAGCCAAAAGGAACTCGCATATTTGGCCCAGTAGCGCGTGAATTAAGATCAAAAGGATTTACAAAGATTGTTTCATTAGCACCAGAGGTATTATGAGGATAAAAACAGGCGATACAATTAAAGTAGTAGCTGGAAAAGATAAGGGAAAAACTGGAAAAGTTTTACAGGTTTTGCCTAAGATTAATCGTGTTTCAGCTGAAGGAATTAATATTTTATCAAAACATTTGCGATCAAGCGAAAAAGGAAAACAAGGACAAAAAATAGAATTTCCTTCCCCAATACAAATATCAAATGTGGCGCTTATTTGTCCGCAATGTTCAAAACAAACCTCTATTGGTTATAAATTAGCAACAGGCGCTTCAAAAAAGCAAAGAATTTGTAAAAAATGCAATCAAGAAATTTAATATGTTTAAATCAATTATTAAAAAATTTAATGATGAAGTAGTTCCTAAAAGAAAAGAGCTTTTTGGAATTTCAAATATACAAGCCACTCCAAAGATTGAAAAGGTTGTGTTAAATGTTCGCATAAAGCAGGGTGGAAATATTGAAGAAGAAGCTATTCTAAAGACTCTTTCTAAAATTACAGGACAAATAGCTAATACAACAAAAGCAAGAATTTCAATTTCTAATTTTAAGATTCGTGAAGGACAAGTTGTTGGCGCTAAAGTAACTTTACGCTCAAAGCGCGCGATTGATTTTTTGGACAAATTAATTAATATTACTTTGCCTCGTGTTAGAGATTTTAGCGGATTAGACAAGAAAGCATTTGATGGTAAAGGAAATTATACTATTGGATTTTCAGAACATAACTCATTTCCTGAGGTCGCGGATGATGATGTTTCTAAATTACATGGAATAGAAGTTTCAATTGTAACTACAGCTGAAAATAATGAGCAAGGATTTATTTTACTTAAAACATTAGGATTTCCATTTAAGAAATAATAATATGGCAAGAACAGCACTAAAAGTAAAAGCCAAAAGAACACCCAAGTTTTCTAGTAGAAAAATAAGAAGATGTTGGAAGTGTGGTAGAATTCATGGATATATGAGAGATTTTGATTTATGTAGAATTTGTTTTAGGGAATTAGCTCGCAAAGGAGAAATACCAGGAATAAAGAAATCAAGCTGGTAAATAATAAGATTAATTATATGATGACAGATCCAATTTCAGACATGTTAACACGCATAAGAAATAGCACTGCAGTAAAGCAGGCAAAGGTTTTGATACCTTTTTCAAAGCTTAAATTTAGAATTGCTAATATTCTTGAAAAAGAAAAATATGTTGAATCTATTAAAGAGTTAGAAACTGCTGGAAGAAAAAATATTGAAATTAAATTAAAGTATAATCAAGATGGCTCTTCTGTAATAAAAACAATAAAGAGAATCAGTAAACCAGGATTAAGAATATATTTAAAATCAAATGAGATTCCTTCTGTTTTACAAGGATATGGAATTTCTATTATTTCTACTCCTAAAGGATTACTTACAAACAAAGAAGCAAAAGCGAAAAAAGTTGGTGGGGAAATAATTTGCGAAATATCATAATTTTATGTCAAGAATTGGAAAACAACCTATAGAATTAAAAGAAGGCATAACCGTAGAAATAAATAAGTCTTCTGTTATTGTTAAAGGCCCAAAAGGACAGCTTACTGTTGTGCTACCTTCAAAAGTCAAACTTGAACAAAAAGATAATCAAATTAATGTCTCAGTTCAAAATTCAGAAAATAGCAGACAAGCGGCATTTTGGGGACTAGCTCGCAGTTTAGTTTCAAACGCAGTACAAGGAGTAACAGAAGGATTTGAAAAAAAATTAGAAGTTAATGGAGTTGGTTATAAAGTTGCGTTAAATGGAAAAGATTTGAAATTAAATTTAGGATATTCTCATGTAATTGATTTTAATATTCCAGAAGGAATTGTTGCTACTGTTGAAGGAAATATAATTAAAATATCAGGAATTGATAAGCAATTAGTTGGAGAGATAGCAGCTCAAATAAGAAAATTAAGAAAACCAGAGCCATATAAAGGAAAAGGAATTAAATATTCTGATGAAGTTATTAGAAGAAAAGTCGGAAAAGTTGTTAAAGGATCAGAAGGATAATATATTAATATTATGAAACCTATTCAAAAAAAATTAATTATAGCAAGAAGAAAGTCAAGAGTTCGTAGTAAAATCGAAGGAACCCAAAAGCGTCCTAGGGTTAGTGTGCGTGTTAGTTTGACTGGAATATTTGTTCAGTTTATTGATGATTCTAAAGGAGTTACTATTCTTTCTTCTAGAGATAATGAATTTAAGGGCACAAAAGTTGAAAAAGCATCTTTGCTTGGGAAAAAAGTTGGAAAAGAAGCTGTTGAAAAAGGAATAAAAGAAGTTGTGCTAGACAGAGGAAGTAAAAAATATCATGGAAGAGTAAAAGTATTAGCAGATGCTCTTCGTGAGGCAGGACTAAAATTATAATGAATTTTATGCAAAAAGGTAAACAACAAGAAAAAAGAAGACCAAATCGCAATGAAAATCGTGATGAGTTTGATCAGGTTGTTCTTGATTTAGCAAGAGTAACTCGTGTTATGGCTGGTGGAAAAAGAATGCGATTTAGGGCGTGTATTGCTATTGGAGATAAAAAAGGAAAAGTTGGTATTGGAATGGCAAAAGGCGCTGATGTTCAACTTGCTATTAGCAAAGCAGTTAATGACGCAAAAAAGAATTTAATTAAAGTAGAAATGACTGAAACAGGAACAATTCCTCATGAAGTTAGAATACGTAGCCATAGCGCTCAATTATTTATAAAACCAGCACCAAGTGGTACTGGTATTATTGCTGGAAGCGTTCTAAGACAAATTTTTGAATTATCAGGAATAAGTGATATTGTTGGTAAAATATTTGGAACAGGAAATAAAATAAATAATGCAAAAGCAGTTATAGAAGCATTATCAAGTTTAAGAAAACCAAGAAAAGTAAATAATCCTGGTAAAGAGTTAGTTGAGAATAAAGATGATAAGAAAGAAAAAACAGAGTCAGAAAAAAAGGATTTAGATAAAAAACAGGATAAAAAATCATAATATACACTTATGCAATATTCACTAAGCAATTTAAAACGTCCTAAAACAGCTAAGCGACCAAAAAAGCGAGTTGGAAGAGGAAATGCTTCTGGAAAAGGAACATATTCTGGAAAAGGTATGAAGGGACAGCGAGCAAGATCTGGTGGAAGACAAGGGCTTGCAAAAAGAGCAATATTTAAACAGCTTCTTATTCGCACTCCAAAATTGCGTGGATTTAATCGTGCTTCAGATGAAATTGCAATAGTAAATTTGTCTACTCTTAATGATAATTTTAAAGAAGGCGAAAAAGTAACTTTTTCAAGCTTAATTAAAAAAGGGCTTGTCAATAAAGCAAAAGGTGGTGTAAAAGTCCTTGGAAATGGTACAATAAACAAGAAGCTTTCTGTGTATTCGCATTATTTTTCAAAAAGCGCTAAAGCTTCAATTTTGAAGGCTGGCGGAAAAGCTGAAATTCTTAAAAAATAAATATGATTGTGAATAAATTAAAGCAAATTTGGTTATCGCATGATATTAGAAATGATATCTTATTTGTTTTAATGGTTTTTATAATTTTTAGAGTATTAGCTCATATTCCTGTTCCTGGTGTTGATACTACTGGGTTGCAGGCATTTTTTGGTTCAAACCAAATTTTAGGACTTTTAAATATTTTAACTGGTGGTGGACTTGAGAATTTTTCAGTTGTTATGCTTGGTGTTGGTCCTTATATTACGTCTTCAATTATTTTTCAGCTTTTAGGAATGATTATTCCTAGTTTAGAAGAAATGCAAAAAGAAAGCGAGCAAGGAAGACAAAAAATAAATCAATGGACTCGTTTAGCAACGATTCCTCTAGCTTTTATTCAGTCATATGGAACAATTTCATTTTTGCAAAGAGCAGGTGGAACTTCTGGAGCTGACTTAATTGGTACTTTATCAGCATCTCAAATGGCAATGACAATGATGATTGTAACTGCTGGAACAGTATTTTTGATGTGGCTTGGTGAATTAATGAGCGAGCGAAGAGTTGGAAATGGAATATCTTTGCTTATTTTTGCTGGTATTGTTTCTGGTTTACCAACAGCTTTATTGCGAGTATTTTCAACTTATGATCAATCTCAATTAATCAATGTGGTTTTATTTATAATAATTTCTGTAATTACTGTTGCTGGAATTGTGTTTATTACCGAAGGCCAGCGAAATATTCCTGTTACATACGCAAAATTTGCAAGAGGAAATACTTTATCAAGTGGAGTGCAGAGCCATTTGCCTATGCGTGTTAATCAAGCAGGTGTTATTCCTATTATTTTTGCGATTTCAATTGTACTTTTTCCTCCAATGATTGCACAATTTTTTGCTCAATCAACTGTTGAATTTTTGCGCAATATATCTCAGTTTGTAATTACTTTATTTAATAATCAATTATTTTACGGTGTTACTTACTTTTTACTTGTGTTTGGATTTACGTATTTTTACACTGCAGTTATTTTCAAGCCAGATCAAATCGCGGAAAATTTACAGCGACAAGGCGGATTTATTCCAGGAATAAGGCCTGGTTCAGAGACATCCCATTATTTATCAAATGTTTCAAGTAGAATTTTGCTTGCTGGCGCGCTATTCTTAGGTATTATCGCAATTATGCCTTTGATTTTACAGAATTTTACAGGAACAAATTTAGTAATTGGAGGAACATCTATTTTGATTGTTGTTTCTGTTGTTATTGAAACAGTAAAACAAATAAACTCTCAATTGATTATGAGGGATTATGAGAAGTTTTAATTTAAAGCCGTAAGCCGTAAAGCTATAAGCTGTAAGTTTTTAAAGCGAGCATGTGCTCGCTTTTTTCAATTTTGGTGCTTTATTTTTCCTTTAAAATATGTTAAATTTAATTCATATGATGCAGAAAAAATCTATTATAATCATGTTAGGACCTCAAGGTTCTGGTAAAGGAACACAAGGTAAAAAATTAGCAAAAAAGCTTAATATTCCACATCTGGAAACAGGGAAGCTTTTAAGAGATGAAATTGCTTCTAAAAGCGAGGCAGGTAAATATATATCATCTATTATTGATGCTGGAACATTATTACCAGATGAATATGTAAGTAATTTTATGAAGGAAAAAATTAAATCTTCAGTTTTAGAGTTTGAAGGTGTTGTTGTTGATGGATTTCCTCGTAGACAAGGTCAAGCAGATGCTTTTGAAGAAGTGATAAAACCAACACATGTAATATTAATTAACATATCTGACAAAGAGTCAATGAAGAGATTAATTTTGAGAGCTAAAATAGAAAACAGAGTTGATGATACAGAAGAAAGAATTAAATATCGTCTTAGTCAGTATCATAGTGATACAGAGCCATTGATTGATAGATATAAAAAACAAGGTGTTTTATATACGATTGATGGTATGCCTTCAATTTCTGAAGTAGAAAAATCTGTTAATAAAATTTTTGAATAAAAAACAGATTCTGAAACCCTCCACTTCGGTCGCCGACGCTCCAAAGCTATTGCGACGGAGCGCGGGCAGGTAAGTTCAGGATCGTGATGTATATGAAAGAAAAATCAGAACAAGAAATTAAAATTTTAGCAGAAGGTGGATCAAAACTCGCGCAAATTATGCGCGAGCTTTCTAATATGTGTGTTTCAGGGGCAAGTGCTGCGGATTTAGATGAATATGCAGAAAAGGCAATTTTGAAATTGGGAGGAAAGCCATCATTCAAAGGATTTGGTCCAGTTGGACAAGAATTTCCAAATACTTTATGCGTATCTCCAAATGAAATAGTTGTGCATGGAATTCCATATAAAGATTTAGAATTTAAAGAAGGAGATCTTGTTGGATTAGATATTGGAATGGAATATAAAGGATTATTTACTGATCATGCGATTACTGTTCCTATTGGAAAAATAACAGACGAAAATAAAAAGCTTTTAAAAGTGACTAAAGAATGTCTTCAGTTAGGAATTAATAGCGCTCAAGTAGGTAGTCATTTAGGAGATATTGGATATGCGATTCAAAAGCATGCACAAGAAAATGGATTTGGAGTAGTTAGAAGTCTTACAGGACATGGAGTTGGGTACGCAGTGCATGAAGATCCTAAAATTCCAAATTATGGAAAGCCAGATAAAGGCGAAGAATTAAAACAAGGCGCTGTACTCGCTATTGAACCAATGATTAATCTTGGCACTTATGACGTAAAAACAGGGGATGATAATTGGGGAGTAGTAACTGCTGATAAAAAACAATCTGCTCATTTTGAACATACTATTGTTGTTACAAAAGATGGTCCTAAAATTTTAACCATATGAAAACATACCTAGGAATTGATTATGGAAAATCAAAAATTGGATTATCAAAAGCAAATGATGAAATCAAAGTTGCAACTCCACTTTGTATAATTAAAAATGATTCAAAATTTAAAAAAGTTTTATCTGAAATTATCAAAACAGAATCAATAGATGAAATTATTGTTGGATATCCTTTGTCTTTATCCGGAGAAGTTGGATTGCAAGCAATTGAAGTTGATAAATTCATTAAAGAGATTGAATTTTTTAAAAAACCAATTTATAGACAAGATGAAAGATTTTCTTCACGTAGCGCAGTTTCTAAGGGAGAAGATGATTCATCAGCAGCTACTTTAATTTTGCAGACATTTTTAGAAAAATTATGATATATTTTGTTTCTTTTTTAAGCGCGACTTTAGTTTCTATTATTGTAACTATTGCAGTAAAAAATATCGCGCGCAAATTTAATATAATTGATAATCCAACTGAGCCAAGAAAAATTCATAGTAAACCAACTCCTTTGCTTGGTGGGCTAGCTATTTTTATTTCTTTTTGGGTAATAATTGGAGTAATTATTTTATTTACTGATTTATTGCCAGAGAGATATATTGCTTCAAATTTTTTACTTGGAATTTTTATTGCAACAACAATATTGATGGTTGGCGGAATAATAGATGATAAATTTAATTTAAAACCAAAAGCGCAACTTATTGCGCCAATTATTGCTTCATTAGTAATAATTGGATCTGGCATTGGAGTTGAATTTGTGACGAACCCACTTGGCGCTGGGATATTGCATTTAGATAAATTTCAATGGCAGTTTGAGATTTCACAAGGAAGAGTATTGTCTTTTGTTTTAATTGCTGATGTTTTTACGTTTATTTGGTTAATGGGAATGATGTTTACTACAAAATTATTAGATGGTTTAGATGGGCTTGTTAGCGGTATTGCAACAATTGGCGCGTTTATAATTTTTGCATTGTCTTTAACTGATAAAACTTTTCAGCCAGATGTGGCTTTAATTGCAGTTATTCTAGCTGGTTCATTTGTTGGATTTCTTTTTTGGAATACATATCCAGCTAAAATATTTTTAGGAGAAGGTGGAAGCATATTTGCTGGATTTATGCTTGGAATGCTTGCAATAGTTTCAGGAGGAAAAGTGGCAACAGCTCTTCTTATAATGGGAATTCCAATTCTTGATGTTATCTGGGTTATATTGCGCCGTATTTTTGTGGATCACAGGCCAATTGGAAAAGGCGATAGCAAGCATTTGCATTTTCGTCTTTTAACTGCAGGACTTTCTCATAGACAAAGCGTTTTGCTTCTTTGGGGATTAGCTGCTTTATTTGGAGTTGCTTCTTTATTTTTACAAACACAAGGCAAGATTTATTTATTATTAGTTCTTACTCTTGTAATGATAATTTTAGGAATATGGTCAACAGAGCGTTCAAAATCTTTATCTCAATCTTCTTGATTTTTATTGTTGTATTTTTTTGTTTATATATGTTCCAAGCGCCAGATAAAAAAACAATGCGTGTAGGAGAGACTGAATTAATAGTTGAAATAGCTGATACAGATATTTTGCGCGCAAAAGGGTTGTCTGGAAGAAAAAATTTAAACGAAAATTCTGGCATGCTTTTTGTTTATGATAAACCAGAAATTCGTAGATTTTGGATGAAAGATGTGTATTTTGATTTAGATGTGCTTTGGATATCTGATAATATGGTTGTGGGAATTGAAGAAAACGTTCTTTTTGAGCAAAAAAATGGCGATATAGCGCGTTTTCAGTCTAAAATGGCATCTGACATGGTTTTAGAGGTAAATAAAGGCTGGATAGCTAAAAATGGGGTTAAAATAGGTCAGATAGTTGACATAATTGAAGATTAAAGATATACTGTATTTTATTCTATACATAACTAAATTTTTATGTTTGCAGTTATAAAAACCGGAGGAAAACAATATAAAGTCAAAGAAGGGGATAAGCTTAAAGTTGAAAAGCTTGAAGCAGAAGAAGGCAGTATAGTTGATTTTGATGAAGTTCTTCTTGTGTCTGATGAAAATGGCGAAGACCTAAAAATCGGCGCTCCTCGTGTTGAAGGCGCAAAAGTTACAGCTAAGGTTTTAGAGCAAGGACGCGCAAAAAAGATTGATGTTATTAAATACAAGCGCAAGATTCGTTACAGAAAGAAATACGGACACAGACAGCATTTTACAGAAGTACAAATAGAAAAAATTATACTTTAAAGTTAACATTCCAACGCTGTTGGAATGTTAAAAAAAGAAGCACCTATTTGATTTATTAGGTGCTTTTTGTGATTTCTACTCAATCAATATGAGTTTGTGTTAGTATAGTTTTTCTCCTATATTGCGTTGAGTTCTCTTTTTGTTTCTTCTTCTTCCCACGGAGGAGACAAATTAAGTCCTATTGTAATATCTTCATAATAAGATAATTTTTTTTCTAGTTCATCAATTTTGTCTTGAAATTTTGAGATAATATACATTGTAATAAGCAAGACAGCAAAACTAGCAATAGCGACTGCAACACATAAATACATTAATGTTTGTTGGATTAAGATAGGAACAATGGATAAGTATTCTTTTGATAAATTATCTCCAATAATCCAAGATGACACTAGTATGAATATTGTGCAAAGAAGAAGTATCCCACTGATCAATTTTAGATTATTCATTAGGTTTGCCTCCCTTGGTTGTCAAAGTGCTATATTTCTCGTCTTCCTTCAAGCGCATTTGAAAGAGTCATTGCATCTGCATACTCCATATCACTACCCATTGGCAAGCCTTTTCCTATGCGTGTTATTTTTACTGAATATTTATGCAGTAATCTTGCCAAGTAAAGAGCAGTTGTTTCGCCTTCAGTATTTGCGTCTAAGGCAAGTATAACTTCACTGATTTTAGGGTTTGATTTTTCTATTCTTTGAATTAATTCTTTAATGCGAATATCGTTCGGAGTAATTCCTTCTAAAGGATTAATATTATGTCCAAGCACATGATATGTTCCGCGAAAATTATGAGTATTTTCTAAAGCAAGTAAATCTAAAGGATCAGCAACAACGCAGATAGTGCTTTGGTCTCTTCTTGGATTTGAACATATTTCACAAATATCTTTATTAGTAAAGTTTTGGCATATAGAGCATAGTTTTACATTTTCAGCGATAGAGGAAAGCGCGTTTCCAAAATCATGTAAATCTTTTGAAGGCCTTTTCAATAAAAAAAACACCAGCTTTTCAGCGGTCTTTGGTCCTATTCCAGGAAGGGTTGTAAAATGATCAACCAGATTTTGTATTGATGGTGGAAGTGTTGGCATAAATTTCTAATTGACCTAATTTCTAAATAAATCCCAATTAAAGAAATGTCTAATTAGATATTGGGTCATTAGACATTGTTTAGGTAAATTAGAAATTAGATCAATTAGAGCAATTTTTAAGTTATTATTTCCCTCCAAGTCCAAATTGATCAAACCCTCCCATTGATTGCATTTTTTGAGCCATTACGTGTTTTGTTTTTTCTATAGCAGAATTATTTGCGTCTTTTATTGCGTTTTCAAGTTGATTTTTTTTATCTGGACTCAATAAATCAGAATTTACATTAACTGATACAATTTCTTGGTTTCCGTTCATTGTAATTTTAACTCCATGTTTTTCAATTTCAACTATTTCTTCTTTTAGGGCATTTTGAAGAGTTTTTGCTTGGGAGCGAAGATCTTTAAATTGTTTTAGTTTATTGAACATAATTATATTTTACTCTTACATTTCAGGCACGTCAATATTATCCATTGATGGCTGGGGAGGTGGTGATGAGTTTTCTATTGGATCATTTCGAGATATTGTTGCCTTGGCTAGATTTTGAAAACTGACTAATTTTTCATTAAAAAATAATTTTACAACACCAGTTGGTCCATTTCTATGTTTTGCAATATGAATTTCTGCTAAATTTTTTTCTTCTTGTGTTAATTCTTCAATTTGATATTTTCTATCAGCGCTTTTTCTATAAATAAACATTACAACATCAGCGTCTTGTTCAATTGTTCCTGATTCGCGAAGATGAGATAATCGAGGAATTGCTGGACCTTGCTGTTGTTCAACTGCTCTAGATAGCTG
>Ga0210057_1003715_pt1 | contig 20869 bp, 20 predicted proteins | sample CryGeyCG2114_010_2_FD_183968 | JGI IMG/M metagenome (GOLD analysis project Ga0210057, IMG submission 183968) | Groundwater microbial communities from aquifer - Crystal Geyser CG10_big_fil_rev_8/21/14_0.10 (SPAdes) (version 2) | ecosystem: Environmental > Aquatic > Deep subsurface > Groundwater ...
CTCCAACTGTAGTTGTGTCGCCTACTGTAAGCGCGACTCCAACGCCCAGCCCTACCACATTACCTACAGGCGGTCCTTCCAATACTCCCACACCTACCGTTTCTGTAACTGCTACTAATACTCCTTCTCCAACCATTACTGTTAGTCCAACAATAACAGCAACTGTTTCTGCTAGTCCAACTGTTTCATCTGTGCCGGTAACCGGTTTTTCTACCGCCACTCGTGGTACATTAGTAATTGGATTTTTGCTGGTAGGTATCGGTTTGTTTTTGCAACTATTTTCTTCTTATTAAATTTTTCCCGCACATGAGAATTTTGGGTATTGAAACATCCTGCGATGAAACTTCTGTCGCTTTAGTGGTTGATGGCCGGCAGGTTACAAAAGAACTTACCGCTTCTTCTCAAGAGCAGCATTTTAAAACACTGGGTATTGTTCCCGAAGTAGCGGCACGAGCTCAAGTTGAGTATATTATCCCGTTGCTTGACGAGCTTGTTGGTAAAGAAGGTTTAGAATTTGATGCTATCGCAGTAACCTACGGTCCTGGATTAATCGGTTCGTTATTAGTGGGTGTAGAAACTGCCAAAACTTTGGCTTGGTCTTGGAACAAACCTTTATTCAGAGTTAATCACTTACTAGCGCATTTCTACGCTTCATTTTTGGGAAAAAAAGTGTCAAAAGTACCCGGATTTCCGTGTTTGTTTTTGCTTGTTTCTGGAGGCCACACTGATTTGGTGGTTTTTTTTGACCATGGTCGTTATCAGTATTTGGGAGGGACTAGGGACGACGCGGCTGGCGAGGCTTTTGATAAAGCGGCCCGCCTGCTTGGTCTGGGTTATCCTGGCGGCCCGGTTATTTCTCAACGGGCAGAACAGTTTTCAGGCAACCTCTTTTCAACACCTCTTCCCCGTCCTTTAATTAATTCCAAGGACTACGATTTTTCTTTTTCTGGTCTCAAAACGGCTCTTTTTCAGAAAGTTCATGAATTTGATACACTTTCCCCTACTTTTGTAAGTTCTCTGGCTTGGGAGTTTCAGAACGCAGTGATAGATTGTTTGCTTGCAAAATCAAACGAGGCTTTGCGGGAGTTTAATATTAAATCTTTTGTAGTTGGTGGAGGTGTGAGTGCCAACCACCTACTGCGGGAAAAATGCGCCGAAAGCGCGGCAAAACTTGGGGTTGATTTGTTTTTACCTGAATTTAAGTATTGTGGCGACAATGCGGCAATGGTATCTAGTACCGCTTATTATATTAGAGATTTGGTAAATCCTTTGGATTTGCAGGTTGAGGTGGGGTTATCGTTGTAGGTTACTACCCACGCTCATTAAATTTATTACCACTCCCACTCGTAGTAATTCGCCAGGTCCATGTTTAGAAAATACACTTTAAATAATCGGTACATGCTAACTATCTTGCACATATTGTCTTTGAATGATAGTTTTTTTGAAAACATTACTTTCGTATTAAGCGATATTGAGTAAAAGACTGTTTGGACAAGACCTAACGGTTCTTTTAATCCTGCTTTAAAATTAGCCTTTGTTTCGTTTGATTCTCTACTCAAATGAAGGCTCTCATGAACAGCGATGTACTTTTTGGCAAATTTCGGTAAATCATTGGCAATTAAAGCAGTGCTATAACAGACCTGCCCGTTGTTTGAGTTAATCTGTTCTCTAGGTATATGCAACACTCTTTTCTTCAGTATTTCATCAAATGTCTCTGTGTAAGCTAACCCCTCCTCTTTTTCAAAATTGTACTTTTTTGCCAATATGTCGCATGTTTCCAGTAATTGCGCCGCCTTTTCGTAACTAATTTTGTATTTTGGACACTGTTTATCGGCGATTTCTAGAAGTAGGAATAACCCTATGCTTATAAAGGTAACCGCTCCTAGAGCCAGTAAGATTTTTGGGTCTTTAAGTCCGGCTAACAACAGCCTGCTTTTTAAGAGCATATGTCTAAAATAACCGGCCTTTTATTTTACTTGATAATACAGTACTAATCTGATATTTTACTTAGAATAAGTATACAATAGTCTTATCTTTGGGGTTTTAAGGTGTTTTTGTTACTCTGATAAATATGGACAAGTTGATTAAAAGCCATGCCCGGTGGATCAGCGATCTTCTGAATGAGGACCGCGCCGATTGGTCGGCTATTTTGCTGTACCATCGGGCTCGCGTTTCTTTTTTTTGTCATGAGCGGCTAGTTCATCTTTTAGTCACATTAACCTTTGGTATTGGCTTTATAATTACTTCTTCAATAGCGTTGATTTATACAAATGTTCGACTGGCTTTTATTTCTGGGTCTTTACTAATTTTACTAGTTCCTTATATTATTCACTATTTTAAGCTAGAAAACGGTGTTCGGGAGTTGTATCGTTTGGACGAGAGGTTGCAGACAAAATTAACATCTTATGGAATCAAAATATAAACCTCAAGAGGTTGAACCAGAAATCTACCGTCTTTGGGAAAAGGGCTCTTTCTTTCAACCTTCCGCTCAAGGCGACTCGTTTACTATTATTATGCCTCCTCCCAACGCTAACGGCCATTTGCATATCGGCCACGCCTTATTCGTCACTTTGGAAGATATTATGACTCGCTATCAGCGCATGCGGGGTCGGGCGGCGTTGTGGCTGCCTGGCGCAGACCATGCCGCCATTGCTACTCAAGTGTCTTTTGAAAAAGAGCTAGCTAAAAAAGGGAAGACTCGATTTGATCTGGGACGGGAAAGATTTTATGAAGAGGTGATGAAATTTACTTTGGAAAACAAGAAAGCGATGGAGGACCAGCTGCGCGCTCTGGGCGCTAGCTGCGATTGGTCTCGGGAAAAATTTACCCTTGACCCGGAATTGGTCCCGCCGGTTTATAAAGTTTTTAAAATGTTGTGGGATGACAGGTTGATTTACCGTGGAGAAAGAATTGTGAATTGGTGTCCTCGCTGCGGGACCGCTCTTTCGGATTTAGAGGTGATCTACCAAGAACACAAAACCCATCTTTGGTATATTAACTATCCTTTGGCTGACAGTTCAGGCCGATTTATTACGGTGGCGACTACCCGTCCCGAGACAATGTTGGGTGATAGCGCGGTTGCTGTAAATCCTAGCGATGCTCGTTACCAAAATTTGATTGGCAGTAGTGTTAGATTACCTTTGAACGATCGTCTGATTCCCATCATTGCCAGCGATTTGGTTGATAAAGATTTTGGAGCGGGGGCGTTAAAAGTAACGCCCGCCCACGATGAGACTGACTGGGAGATCGGTCAAGCATATAATTTGCCGGTAGTTAATGTTATTAACAAAGAGGGTAGGCTAGAAAATGTTCCGGAAAAGTATATCGGGTTGCCTGCCTCGGCCGCCCGTAAGCTAGTAGCGGCTGATTTGGAACAACTGGGGTTGTTATCTAAAGTAGAAGAATTAAAACATCGCCTTTCTGTTTGTGAGCGCTGTAAAACGCCAGTGGAACCGCAGGTTAGCAAGCAGTGGTACATTGATGTAACACCTTTGGCGCAAAAGGCGCTAGGGGCGGTTAACTCCGGTCAGGTTGAATTAATCCCTTCTTTCTTCAACAAAACCTTTTTTCATTGGATGGAAAACATTAAGCCTTGGTGTATCAGCCGCCAAATTTGGTGGGGAATCCGTTTGCCTATTTGGTATTGCTCTTTCTGCGGCGACGCGGTTTTAGGCATAAACGAGACCGGCGCGGTAAAAGTGCCGGAAAAGTGCGGGCAATGCGGTAATACTTCTTTGGTACAAGACGAAGACACTTTTGATACTTGGTTTTCTTCTGGCCAGTGGCCATACACTACCTTGGGCTGGCCAGATGACAGAAATGGTGATTTTGCTCGTTTTTACCCGACCAGTGTTATGGAAACTGGTTACGAAATTCTCTTTTTTTGGGTGGCGCGGATGTTAATGCTTGGTCTGTATGTGACTGGACAAGTTCCTTTTAAAACTGTTTATTTGCATGGCATGGTGCGGGATGTTCAGGGTAAAAAAATGAGCAAGTCCAAACCGGAAACCCACATTGACCCGTTAGAAGTTGTTAATAAATACGGAGCTGATGCTTTGCGTATGGCTTTGGTGATCGGCACCTCACCCGGCAAGGATATGTCTTTGGGCGAGGAAAAGATTAAAGGTTATCGTAATTTTACCAATAAAATCTGGAACGCCGGCCGTCTCTTCCAAATTAACTTAGAGAAGGCAACTGAGTCCGGGTTGGAATTGAACTTCCGAGATTGGGACGACCCGCGGCCGAGTCCCTCCGAAGCCCCGCCTGCCCTGAACCGGAGTAGAACGACTGGTTTAGGGAGTGGGGCGGAGGACGAAGGAGAACGAGCCGGTAACAAAGATGATCAACAAATTCTCGCCGAGCTTTCGGAGGTTATCAAAAAGACCACTGATAACCTCGACCATTACCAATTCTCCTCGGCTGGCGAGGCGTTGTACGAGTTCTTTTGGCATCGTTTTTGCGATTGGTATTTAGAAGCGATCAAAAGTCGGCTTAAAGAAAATGATCAAGCGGCTTACTTTACTTTTTGGCAAGTTTTACGGACTTGTTTAAAATTGCTTCATCCCTTTGCCCCCTTTGTAACCGAAGCGGTTTGGCAGGAATTGAAGTTTTCTGATAAAATGCTTATAGAAGAGGCTTGGTAAGTAAATTTTTGAGTAATGTAAAAAGGAGGTGTTTTAGATGAAATGGACAACGTAGTTTAAAAGTATGTAATTTGTCATTCCGAATTTATTTCGGAATCTCCTTAGGCATTAGATCCTGAAACAAGTTCAGGATGACAAAGTCGCATAGGCTTGAATGCTGTTGTCTAAAGATGCAGGTACAGGGTTTTATAATCGTTTTGACGGTAGCGAGGTATCTCCCGATGGAGATGATTCTGTTGTTGTGCACGTCCCAGCAAGTACCGGTATATCAGAAGTAGGTATGCTGGCTATGCAAGGTCTTGAGGAGGTATCAGTAGATCCTGAAGCTTCTGCTTTACGAGATGGCCATGAGCCAGTTACGCCAACGATTAAGCCATCAAGCACATCGGCTGCTCCGCCGAAGAAAGCTAGTCCAATTAGTAACGCCGGTATTCGCGCAATGCAGGGGCTTCCTCCAGAGGACTGAACTTGCAAATTTGTTATCACATAACCTTCTAACTATGCGGTTTTTATCAGCGCTAGTTAGGAGATGTTTTTTTTCTAGCTAATAGCTTAAAATACATGATATGGAAGAATCTTTAAAACCCTTAATTATTGCGATTGCCGGCGGTACTGGTTCCGGTAAATCAACCTTTGCCCAACTGTTAAAAGAGAAAGTCCCGGTCGGTACAGTAATCGTTTCGCAAGATATGTATTATAAGGATCAAAGCAGTTTGCCCTTGGAAGAAAGATTACTTTCTAACATGGATACTCCAGAAGCGTTAGATATTAACCTGCTTTGCCAGGATCTAAAACTTCTGCTGGAGGAAAAACCAATTCACCGCCCGACTTACAATTTCTCTGACCATACTCGTTCTGTGGAAACAGTGGCAATTCCACCCACCCCAGTGGTGATTATTGAAGGCATTTTTGCTTTTGCCACAGAGCAATTGCGCTGGCTTACGGGGTTGGAAATTTATTTGGAGGTTGATGACGACCTTCGTTTAGCCAGACGAATTATGCGAGATGTTCGGGAGAAACGTAACGGTTCTCTAGAAGGAGCATTAAATCAGTATTTGACATCTGCCCGGCCTATGCATAAAATGTTCGTTGAGCCGCAGCGAGTATGGGCGGATATAATAATCAACTGGAATGACCGCAAACCTGACGCAGTGGATGTGGTAGCCGCCAAAATTAAACAGCATTTAATATCTCATGATTAAACATTTGTTACTTGGTATGGGTAATAATTTAATTTGTCAGCAATGCCATGCTTCGCTGACGGAAGCTCGCTGGATTAGTGTGGTAGAAACAAACGCGCTATCAGTTTTTCATGTTACTTGCTCTAGTTGTAAAAACCAATTTATTGTTACCGCCGACCTTTCGGGGGTGGGATTGACGCCTTATCACACAGATTTAACCGGAATGGAGTTTATTGACTTTCTTGGTAAAGGGCCGGTAACTAAAAACGATCTTTTAGATTTGCACCAGTTAATTAAAGACGGATCTTTATGGAACTTATTGCTAACAAAAGAGACCTCAAGGGGAAAAAAGTCAAAGTCCTCCGTACCCAAGACCGCCTGCCGGGTGTAGTTTTTGGTAAGAAAATCGGCTCTATTCCGATTTGGGTAGAGAAAAAGGATCTGTTGGAGATACATTTGGCTTCTGGAGAAACAGGTCTTATCTCCCTAAATTTGGAAGGCCGGACTTACGCTGTTTTGGCGCAATCCTTTCAAATTGACCCTTCATCCCGCCAACCCTTGCATGTGGATTTTTTGAATGTGGATTTGAATAAGAAGGTTAAGATCGAAATACCTCTAGAAATAGTTGGCGAATCACCGGCTGTTTCCTTGGGCAGCGGCCTCCTTTTGGTTTTGCACGACCATCTTGAGGTAGAATGTTTGCCTAAAGATATTCCCAGCCAAATAGAAGTAGATGTTAGTCGATTGGAAAAAGTAGACGATGGTATTACTATCAGCCAATTGGGAATAGATCACTCTTTGGTCAAAGTTGATTTAGATCAAAATGATTTAGTGGTAAAGATTGAGCCTGCTTTAATGGCGGAAGAGCCGGTGTTGGTTGACCAAGCGGCACCCGTGGAAGATACCGAGTCAAAGTTAAAAGAGGTGGTTGGTAAAGAGGAAGATAAAAACGAAGAGTAATTTTTGTTTTTCTACTCCTGGCTTATCTCCAATCGCTGGCGGCTGTCCGCTATTGTTTCCCAAATAACAGAATAACCACTTTTCTTAATCTGCCCTTGGCTGGTTATTATTGTTTGTTTATTGCTTAAAGTGCCGCCTTGGTATGTCACGGTGATTGGATATGGTTTTTCGCCCCAAGGGCTTTGAATGTTTAGCCGGTATGCTCTTGGGTCGATAGTGTCCGGTAATTGGTAGGCGGCGCTTAGCTTTAACACCTCTTCAGCACCTATTTCAAAAGAACCAGTAATCCGTGTACCGCCAAGCGCCTCTTCCTCTTTTATCTGCGAAGTGACTACCTGCTGGTTGTATTTTACCTCCAATAACTGGGACGATTTGGGAATCAGTAATTGCCAGTCATTAGCAAACTTTCCGGCCGGCCAACTATTGGTGGGACTGGTATGGCGATAAGTGATTTCAAGGATGCCTACCAAATATTTGTTCTGCCCGTCTTCCACGCCTTTGATTTTGTAGTTAAGCTTTTTTTCCAGATAGAAACTGGCTTTGGTTCCGTTGGATGTGTTGTCAAAAATGCCTAGCAGATCAGAATCATTATTAGGTTCGAGCGCTTCGCCGGACCAGCCAGCCGCTTTTAGAGAATCCGCTATCGCGGGGCCATAAAAGGTAATATTTTGTTTTTGTAATCCTTCCCATATTTTTTCTAATAAACTCCAATGCTTGGCTTGATCAAGTTTAACTGTCTCTTGCAGTATTTGCTGGAGTATTTGAGTAGCCACTTCTTTTCCTTGGTAGTCCTCGGTTGAAGAAACGACTCGCTCATTCATAACGGTAATAACATTTTCAGGCGAGATTTTTTGGTTTATGTTGCTTACATAAAGTTCTGGAAGATTTGCTAAAAGAGAAGGCAGGCTATTGCTAGATATTGACACCACTCCCGTTAAATAGCCAGTTTCTCTGAAGTTACTAATTATGTACTCGGCTTGTTCTTTGGCGCTGGTCAATTTTGTAAGCTCGTCCTCTTCAAAATAGCTGTTAAAATTACTAACTTCCACTTCGGTTATTTTTCCTTTTTCAATTTTTACCAATGCCGCCGATAAAGGTTTGCCTCCCGCCAGTGAGCTTTGGGAGCTATCTCTCAAAATTAACAAGTAATTTGCTGATTGTTCGTAACCAAGCAGTGACTGCCAGTTTTTACCGGCGGTTTGCCACAGAATCGCCTTTTCCTTAAAAGCCTGATGGTAGGTATTCAATGTCGCTTCTATATTCTTTAGGGTCTCTGTTTTAGATAGATCTTTGATTAGATTCTGCCAAATGTCCATGTTTCTAACAAAGCTTTGGGCCGACTCCCGCCAGTTTTTTTCGTCAAACGTTGTGTTTTCTTTGCCCAGTAAATTGCCGATTACTTGTGTAAGTTGATTTTTTAACTGGGCTATATCAGTTATTGTTTTGGCGGTGTAGAAAAGTATATCCGCTTGCTTTTGGGTGTCTTCTTTGGTTCTTGCATCCCACCACCATGAATAGTTAAGCGGCCAATTTTTTTTAAGGTTTTCCGCCTGTTTTATCCCTTGGCTAACCTGGTCTGGAACTGTTCCAGTATTTTCTTTTCCCGATGGAATCAAGCTTTTTTCCAAAACACGAGTTGTCTTTACAATCTTTAGTGAAGTAACTATGGTTGGGAAGATTGTTGCTGCCATTAAAGCGGCGCCCAGCAAAAGAGTTTTTGCCCAAACCTTTTTGCTTGGCCAGATTATGGAGAATCTTTGTTTTTTATTGGTCGATTTTTTGTCTGTCTTAACCTCTGCTTTTAGAGAAGGCGGTTCGAGAAGTTCTTCTTTTTTTACCCCCTCCAGTTTTTTCGGCTCCGCTTTTGCTATTGGGTTTTGATTCAGCTTTTGACCAGCGACCGACAGAGGGAATTGATACTCGTTTAGCAGTTGAACCAATCCCTCTTTAAAATTTATTTTTGGCGACCACCTTATCGTTTTTAAATCGCTGTATTCGGCCGGATTAATGTCCGGAAGCTGGGCTTTTTCCGGGTTTTCCGTAAAAGATATCTCCGGTTCATCTTTGAGGAGCGCTTTAATAGTGTAAGCTGTTTCTAGGGCGGTAATTGGTTCTAAGGAGGAGATAGGAAGAATTTTGCCATTTGTTTGTTCGTTATTCATGGCTTTTAAGAGGCCACTAACTAGATCATCAATATGAATGTAGTACTCCTTTTCTAAACCATCTCCTTCTATTTGTATAACATTTGATTTTTTTAATTGCTTAATAAATAAACCCAGATGTCCGCTTGAATCAAGATTCATACCAGGTCCGTATACCTCTCCAAGGCGGCAAATCCTAGCGTTTAAACCCTTCTCTTTAAAATATTCCCAAGTAAGCGCTTCGGCGTATCTTTTACTTTCAGCGTGGGAAAATCTAATGGTGTCCTCGTTAGTGGCGCCAAAATAGTAGTTTAGTGTTTGCGAGGAAAGAAGGCCTCGGTAAACTTCTAACGAAGAAGCTAATAAAAATTTAGCGTCGTTTTGGCCGGCGATGTCTAACAGCTGTTTGGTAGCTAGAGAATTAGTAAGCAGACCTTGCAAATTTGCTTTTTTATCCTGGTAAAGATACGCTTCCTGACTGATCAAGTGCCAAACTTGATCTATTTTTTCCAACTTTACCGTTAGAGGTTGATTTAGATCATGATTGATGACTTTAAGGTAAGGTTGGTTGACCAAGGTCGCTAACGAGGATTCCCTGCCGGTGGCAAAGTTATCAATAATTACGATACGGTAGCCTTGTTGCAGCAACTCTTTAGTAAGGTTGCAGCCAATAAAACCAGCCCCCCCAGCCACCAGGGCGGTCGGGGGTTTTTTATTATTATTGATACGCTCTTTATTATTTTTTGGCAGGTTTGGTATCACAGTAACTTAATTTTACAAAAAATAAGCCCGACTAGTACTAGTCACTTTTGTTTTGACAATTGGCGATTTATCAAGGCAGTAGTTTCTATTATACTTCTGGTTATGACGATTGGTATTTTCTTGGATAAGTTAAACAGATACTGGAAACTTTGGCTTTTTTTAGCCGTTTTTGGAGGTTTACTTGGTTCGCTGTTTTTATTTTTCCCTCCTCGCTACCGAGCCCGGGATCTTTTTTTTGTATCTTCGCCTACCCAAGCATTATCTCAAGATTTTAGTTATGAGGGTTACTACAGCTATCAGGTAAGCGACCAATTTAGCCGCACTTTGGTGGGAATATTTGAGGATCCCTTGTTTTCCAGGCAGTTGGTTGCCAAATATGGCTTGCCAGGCTCCTACAAAAAAGTTGCCCGCTGTATATTGGTTAAACCTTCCGGCCCTCGTTTAGTGAGTGTTACTGTTTCTTCTTATAACCGTGAGTTTGTGACTAGTGTAAAAAACGCAGTTAGGGAAGAGTTGTCGTTTCTTACGGGAAACTTATCTGGTGAGACCGGGTTGGAGTTGAACGCGGCGCCCGTTTGGTCTCAAGCCTCGTTTGAGTCTGTTGAAATACCTTGGTGGCTTGGTTCTTTGGGTGGACTTTGTTTTGGCACCTTTTTGTTTTTCTTGTTTATGTTGTTTAAGAGTTTCGAGTTTATTCCTCCTCGCCCTAGTTCTTGGGAGGCTAGGTCAAATGTTTCCATATAATTTTTTACTAAAGCACCTAAGCCAATTTTATGTATTCCTCTCTTGATCTATATACCGACGGCGGCTCCCGCAGCAATCCCGGACCAGCGGCTATTGGAGGAGTTCTTCTAGAAGGTGGTAAAGTTCTGGCGGAATTCTCTCATTATATTGGAAACGCTACCAATAATATTGCCGAATATAAAGCTTTGATTGCTGGTTTAAAACTGGCCCAAGGAAAAACCGAGAACTTACGAGTGTTCTTGGACAGCCAGCTAGTCGTTCGCCAACTCAATGGCGAATACCGTGTTAAAGAACCGCATCTTAAGCCTCTGGCTAAGGAAATCCTTTCGCTGATACAATCATATTCCTCTGCCACCCTTACTCATGTCCCTCGTGAGGAGAATAAAAGGGCAGATACCTTGGTGAATAAAGCACTGGACGCGTACTCTGGCTAAAAGGCTAACAAATTTTGATTGACTGTCATTACAAAATTGTGGATACAATCATGTTTTTACTATGCAAGCTTGACATAATTCCATTTCTCCGTACAATAAGTAGTTGAACCCTTTCAAATTTATTTATCTTTATATTTTGCATTTCTTGTTGTTAAAATAATAACAAGTGATTGTTAGCACGCTGCCCGCTGTTTGTTATTGTTTTTAGCATAGAGAGTGCTCTTGTTTATGCAGGTTCAACCTCTTTTTGATCAGGTACTGATCAAACCTTTGGCCCAAGAACAAACTACTTCTTCGGGTATTGTTATTCCTGACACTGCCAAAGAAAAACCCCAGCAAGGAAAAGTTATCGCTGTTGGCCCCGGCGCTTTAGGTAAGGATGGCCAGCGCTTGCCGATGGAAATCACAATCGGCCAAACTGTTTATTACAAAAAATGGGGCGGTAATGAAATTAAAATTGATGGCGAAGAATACTTGCTGGTTAAGCAAGAGGATATTTTAGCGATTATTAATTAGATTTAACACAAGTTTATGGCAAAAATCATTATTTACGGAGAAGCTGCCCGCAAAAAGCTTAAAACCGGCGTAGACGCGTTAGCTAACGCCGTGGTAACCACTCTCGGTCCCAAGGGTAGAAATGTGGCTTTGGCAAAGTCTTGGGGTGCCCCGCAAGTGGTCCACGACGGAGTAACCGTGGCCAAAGAAATTGAATTGGAAGACCCTTTTGAAAATATGGGCGCCCAGCTAGCGCGTGAAGCGGCTTCCAAGACTAATGATGTGGCCGGTGACGGTACAACCACAGCGGTTCTATTAACGCAGAGTTTGGTGGGTGAAGGATTAAAAAACATTGCGGCCGGCGCCAGTCCGATGGTGCTGCGTCGTGGTCTAGATAAGGCGGCCTCGGTAGTAATTGCCGAACTTAATAAACTGTCAAAACCAGTGTCTTCCCAAGACGAAAAAGAGCAAATTGCTACCATTGCCGCTGGCGATACCGAAATTGGCAAGCTAATCGCCCAAGCTTTAGATAAAGTGGGAAGCGGTGGGGTGGTAACGGTAGAGGAGTCCAAAGGTGTTCAGATGGAGGTGGTTTACAAAGAAGGCATGCAGTTAGACAAGGGTTATGTTTCCCCCTACTTTGTTACTGATTCGGAACGTATGGAGGCGATTTTGGAAAATCCTTATATCCTGGTCACTGACAAAAAAATCTCTTCTTTGCAAGATATGCTGCCATTTTTGGAAAAGCTGGTTCGCGTATCTAAAAATTTGGTAATGATTGCTGATGATGTGGACGGCGAGGCGCTGGCAACTTTGGTGGTAAATAAGCTGCGCGGCACCTTTAATATTCTGGCAATAAAAGCGCCTGGTTTTGGCGATCGCCGCAAAGCGATGTTGCAGGATATCGCGGTTTTAACCGGCGCCCAGATTATTTCCGAAGACACCGGTCGTAATTTGGACTCGGTAGAAGTGGCCGATCTTGGTCAAGCGGATCGGGTGGTTGCTTCAAAAGATGACGCGGTGATTGTGGGCGGCCACGGTCAGCAAAAGGATATTGACGCACGCATTGCTCAAATTAGGAAGCAAATCGAGGATACTGATTCAGATTATGATCGTGAAAAGCTGGAAGAGCGTTTGGCCAAATTAACCGGCGGGGTAGCGGTGATTAATGTAGGCGCCGCCACCGAAACAGAGCTCAAAGAAAAGAAGCTAAGAGTTGAGGACGCGGTTAATGCTACCAAAGCGGCAGTTGAAGAGGGAATTGTTCCTGGCGGCGGGGTGGCTTTGCTTAAGGCGCGTAAAGCTCTGGAAAATCTAGCGTCCGATGGTGATGAAAAAGTGGCAAAAAACATCCTGTTTGCCTCCTTGGCCTCTCCGGCGCGCCGGATCGTGGAAAACGCCGGTATTGATTCCGGTTGGGTGATTCGTGAACTGGAGCAAAAAGACGGCAATATTGGTTTTGATGTCAGCGCGATGGCCTTCGCTGATATGCTGGAGTCGGGAATTATTGATCCTACTAAAGTTACCAAGAATGCGGTTTTGAATGCAATTTCGGTGGCGAACATGATTATTACTACCGAAGCGTTAGTGGCCGACAAGCCGGATGACGGCAAGAAGGGCGCTCTCGGCGCGGGAATGGGCGGGGGTATGGGCGGTATGGGTGGAATGGGTGATATGGAGATGTAACTGGGGGCTAGGGGCGGGGAGCTGGAAAGAAAAATTGAAGTGGAAAAAAGAACCGGCGGCTGTAAGGCCGCCGGTTTTTGTATCGGCAACGCCCATAGCTGTCTTATAAGGAGGAAAATACTAGATATTACAGGTTACTCGGTGTTAGTTTGTGCACATCCCTATAAGTGTTGGGTTGGTTTTTTCCTTGTTTTGTACTAAACTTGCACTATGGAACAAAAGATATTAGCCCAAAACAAGAAGGCCTACTTTGATTATTCAATTGGCGATACATACATTGCCGGTCTAGTTCTTTTTGGCCCGGAGGTCAAATCAGCACGGGAGGGCGGCGCCAAGATTGTTGGAGCGTATTTGTCGTTTAGCCAGAATGAGGCTTTTATTCTTGGTTTGCATATTCGTCCCTACTCGCACACCCGTTATGAATTAAACGATCCGGATCGACCAAAGAAACTGCTGCTAAATGCAAAAGAGATTAAGAAACTAAACGGTGTTGCCAGCAGAAAAGGCGTGTCGATTATTCCTTTAGAACTATTTGCTCAAGGCAGGTTGTTAAAATTAAAAATTGGAATTGGGGTTGGTAAAAAGAATTATGACAAGCGAGAGGCGCTAAAAAAGAAAAGCGTGGAGAAAAGATTGCGGCACGGAGAAAGCGCTTTTTGAGCGCCTTTTTTCGTATTAATGGTGGAGGTGCGGACATTGCAGTCCGGTCTTGCTTACTGCCCCTTAAACATTCTTACACACTTAGCCGGCTTTTTGGTTTTCCTAAAAACTATAAAAAACCGACCAAAGTAGTTTTTAGGCTGTTTGATCGCCTTGCGGGCGTATCGCCGATTCGCCAAACAGTAACGCGAAGCGGTCTCACTCCGACTGGTTGTTGCCTTCATCTTTGGCCGGAGGCAAGAGGCTGAAGGCACCTTCTGAACTAGCGCTTAGGCGTAAACCAAAGCGTAGGAAGGAGTAAAGGCTTCGGCTACATTAGCGGCGAAAGCTTTTACTTTATTGACTAAGTTGGCATTTGTATTGCCTGGTGATTTTTTACGCGCTTCACCGGCGCGATGTGCGTCTAAGCTTAAGTAAAACAATCAAAGCTTGTCACCCCCATTGTGGTAATTATACCATTAAAGCAACTAATTTTCAAGACTTTTGTTATGTTTGACTGCCTGAACTTCTTTTTTATTTACCCCCATTTCTGTATAAAAAAGGATGGCCACCTCACCCCTGTTATAGGGATGCGCACATTAATACTATATTATTTGTGCTCTATTTATACTTGATATACAACAGTTAAGTATGCTTGTTGATAATTGGTGGGCAACTCTCAATAATATACTATATCCTACCAAATGTTTGGGTTGCGGGGTTGAGGGAGCCTGGCTTTGCGCCGCTTGCAATAAAAAGCTTATTTATAACCGGCAAGGATTCTGCTTGGTCTGTGGACGACCCTCCTTTGGTGGTTTTACTCATTCTAATTGCCAACTCGGCGATTATCCTGGGCGTTTGCTGTCTTGTTTTTCTTACCGCGGCCCTTCCGTTGTGTTAATAAAAGCTTTTAAGTATCGCCATTACTGGCCGCTGGCTAAAGAATTGGCTGGTTTGATCGTGCGATGGCTTAAAAAAGAGCAAATCTCTTTTACAAAAGACTTTTGGGTAACAAGCATTCCTTTTGATTGGCGGCGGCAATTAACCAAGCCCGCCAACCACGCCCGCTTTTTAGCCCAGTCGTTATCTGGTTTACTGGGTTTGGAGTATCATGATTTGCTGTACAGACGCGGCTGGTCGGTATCGCAAACAGCGCTATCGCGGGCGCGAAGAAAAGGGAATGTTAAAGAAAAATTCACCGCTAATCCCCGTTGGGTCTGCGAACTGCCTAATCACCCGGTTTTATTGGTGGATGATGTGGTAACGACTGGAGCGACCTTGCTGGAAGCCAGCGGGGCGCTAAAGCGAAACGGTTCAAAGCAAGTGGTTTGTTTAACTTTGGCGAGAGATTAAAGAGCCACATGCTTTATTTTTCGATAAGCAGTCAGAGTTTCTCAATAAATTCCTCAAGTGAAATTTCACTTTGTCTTAAAATGGCTCGTAGTGTCCCTTTAGGGAGGTCTCGATTATGAAGAGCAACAGTAGTCGCTTTTCCATTGGGGTGAATCAAACGCGCGTGGCTACCTGTTTGACGCTTGACTTCAAACCCAAATTTTTTCAAAATCTTAACTACATCTTTAGGTTTTAGTGCTGGTAGCCCTATCATAACTAAGTAGCGAATCTTAGAGGGGAAGTAAATGATAATTTTACTTGGGTGTTGGTTACTAACTCCTTGCTAGGTTTATCTACAGGAACCTCTCTGCCTTCTTCCTGTAAGCATTTGAGATGAAAAGCGATTGTTTTTTGGATATTTATCAAAGCTTCCTCAATAGTATCACCATCATCAACCACTCCCAAAGTAGAGCAATAAGCTACAAAACAAGGTTTATTACTTCCCAATCGCTTATCTGGCTTAACCACTACTCGATAATCCAGTGCATAGTTTTTTCGTGATTTCATAGTACCTAAAGTATATCAAAGTATAGAAAATTAAGCAAAACTAGGATGAGCAAACATTAAAATAAAATTATTTTTTTCTTGGTTTAAAAGGAGACATTAATATATTGCCAATCGTTTCTAACACAGGCAGAACATGGCCTAGTTGATGTGAAGTAATCTTTTTCTTTCCCATGTGCAGTAAAAATTAAAATTTATTTTGCCTAACTATTGTATCTTTGCAGCCTATTCCCTACACCGAGCATTTATGAAGGTATGTTAGTGCTAAATCACATTAAAATTAATTTTAATCCGGACTAATCTCAAAACTTCAAACTTTCTTTACCAGCTTGCCATTCCGTAGTCCCGCCAGCGGTGGGACGAAGGATGGCGGAGGGAGGGGGACTCGAACCCCCACGCCCTTTTTACAGGGCTACGTCTTAGCAGGACGTTGCCTTACCAATTCGGCGCATCCCTCCAAGTTGCTTATCCATTATAGCAAAATGGCCAAATATTTACTTGCTGGGTAAAGATTTTGGTTTAGGTGGCCACTTGACGAACACTGTGCGCCTTTGCCATTATGCTAAATATATGGCGGAAATAGTTTTACCACCCAATAGATCACCGGTTAAAGGAGAAACTCTCTTAACTTGGGAGTCTTTGGAAAGACCGGCTTTAACTTTGAGTAAAAAAAGCCTTTCTACTTTGCTGGCTATTGTTATCGCTTTGGCGGTCATTTTTCTATTTATCAAGGAGTTTTGGCTGATTATCTGCATGTTCTCTTTGACTTTTTTGTATTACGCTTACTCGGTGGTCGCGCCTAAAAAAGTGACGCATACTCTAACCAGTTTGGGCGTTAATTTGGCTGGTCAGTCTTTTTATAAATGGCAGGAAATAAGTCAGATTTGGTTTGAATTTAAGTATGGCGAATGGTTTTTAGCAATGCGCTTGCGCAATAAATTTCCCTCTTTGGTTTTTTTGTTGCTGGGCGATATGTCAAGAGAAAAGGTGGAGGAGATTTTTAAGCAGAAAGAAATTCCAGTTTCAGAAACGCCTTCTCCCGATATGGCGGATCAGGCCGCCAGCCGCGTGGGAAAATATTTTAAGTTTAGTTAGCAGTTATGTGAAATAGCCAGAAATTTCTTTTTTATTTTTTAAGATTTTTTGGCGATTTATTTCCGGTCGAACATAGCTTGTGATATAATTTAATCAGTTTAATTAAACAAAAAAATTATGTCAAAAAAAGATATCATTTATTTAGTTTCAATTGTAATACTTATTGTAATTGGTTTGTTCGGATTTATTCATTACAAAAGCATCCTATCAGATCTCAATGATAAAAATCTGAGTTTATCAAATGAAAATGATAAAATTAGCAATGAATTAAAGGTTGTTAAAAATGAGCTAGATCAAATGAAGTTAAGACAAAAAGATACACATCTAATCTACACCATGTTGAAGGAATCATATTTTAAGCCAGAGCTTTCAAATAGTAGCTTAGTTGCATTAGCCATCTTGCTTAACGATAGAGAAGTTTGTAAAGACGTATCAGGCAATGATGTTGAATTATGCAATGATGTTTTCGATGGCAGATGTGATAAATATGAATATCCTAATCGTGAGATTTGTGCTAATTTAAATACCATGATAGATAGGAAGGTAACCCCAGACGAACTTATCTCGCACTGTAATAATAAAAATCTAATTGAGGATGATTTAGCACAAACTCATTGTTTTCAACATTTTGCCAGAATAACGAAGAACGCTAATCTTTGTGATGAAATATGTAAAGCGCCGATAAATAATACAAACTGTCGGGCTAATTGTAGAGATAATAATAATGAGCTTATGCCCTGTCAAGATTTATACATAAAAGAGTGTGTTGATTATGTATTGAACGGAGAATAAATTGCCAAAAAATACATTCATCAAGGAATAGAAATTTCTGACTACATCACATAACAGCGTATATCTGGCTACGGAAAATTGGCGTCAATTTAATCCTTAAGGAGTGCCAATTTTCCTCCGCCCAAATTTTCATCCCTTCGCAAGATGAGGATTTGGGTGGAGTTTAAAATATCAAGCGTTATCTGATAATCAAAATTTATTCTGATAAAGTCGGGATGAAAACTTCAGGTACACGCTAACGTTAGACAAAATTAACAAAGCAAAAAATAAAATTAAAATATAAAATTGATGAGCTTATTTTTTGTAGCTCTCTAATTCTTTAATTCTATCCCTTAGCTGTCCGGCGCGCTCATATTCTTGAGCGCCAGCCACGGCCAGCATTTCTTGGCGCAGGTGGGCAATCATTTTTTCCAATTCTTCGGCGGGGAGTTTGGGTAAACCGGCGTCGGTGCGCATTCGCACCTCCTCATCTTCTTTTTGGCACAGTTCATCAACTTTGCCGGTTCTTTGCCAGTCAAAACCGGTGGTAATTATTTGGAAATATAATTCTTGGGCTTTCTTTTTAATTGCTTCACTCACATCCGGAACCATGTCAACCGCTCCCGTAAGCTCCCGCGCTCCGCGCTCAACCATTTCCAACGACCACCATGGCCGCGCCGATGCCCACCAGTACTGATCGCTGTGGAGAGCGCGGTCGAGAAGGCGACGAGCTTCCAACCATTGAGATTGCTCTTTGGTCAAGTTTTCTTCCCCGCGATCAGAGTTCAAAGTGCTAAGGGTAAAGTTAAGAGTTTTTTCATTTTGAATTTTGAATTTTGAATTTTGAACTGTCTTGACGGCCAAATCGGTCAACTCCCATTGATAGCGGTGGATTACGTTATCTGGATCCTCCCAGCGGGCAAAAGGAATATTTTTGGTTAGGTCTTTTTCCATGAGCGCCCAAGTGGCTGGCAGGGTGTCTGTCTCTTCAATATTAGTTACATGCTGGGCTAGCTGGGAAATTGTGACGGCTTGAACGCCGGAAGTTTGGTATAACTCTACCAATTGTTTTTCCATCCCCGGGCGGTGATGGCCGAAGGTTTCCCCATCCATGGCGGTTAGGAGGTAGCTTCCGTCCATTAAACGATTTCCCAGCTCATTGGCGAACAAATTAGCGGTGCCTAATTGTCCGGATAAAATTTTGAAGGAAAAATTGCGTTCCCTAAAAAACATTAACAGCGGTTGACCGTTGCGGCTAACATCTTTGACCGAGTAAAGTCGGTCATACTTAACCGCCCCCGGCTCATACCGATACGACAGTTCTTCGCCAATAATCCACTCAAACCCCATGTCGGCGGCAATTTGGGCGATTCTTTTTTCATAAGCCATTTCTGGGGGGAAAAATCCTTTTGGCTGGTAAGAATTTCCTAAATAGCGGCGGCAAGTTTGATTGTTTAATTCAATTTGTCTGACTATTTCTTCGTTTGGTAATTTTGGCAAAAGAGGATGAAATTTGGCGGAGCTGGTAAATTCCAGTTGATCCTTGTCCAATAACTTTTTTAGCCCTTCAATAACATCACTATGGCCGTATTTTTCCCACAATTCGTAAAGGCAGGCGTTAACATTAAGGGTTAAGCGGATATTGGGATTTTTTAGCCAGCCATCAATCAGGCGTCGGTAAGATTCGTCGGTAACACGATCCACCCAGTATTTTTTTTGGGTGGGCGGTTGGTAAAAGTGTAAAAAATTTGCCCAAAACATAAAATAAGTTGGCGCGCCCGGCAGGACTCGAACCTGCAACCCCCAGCTCCGCAAGCTAGTGCTCTATCCATTGAGCCACGGGCGCTTGTTAATATGTTTAGCATCTTAGCATATAATTGGCAAAGTAGTGAGGGGGGGTTTGACGAATTACTTAATATAGGGTACACTAAAGAAAAAGAAAGGAGCAAAAAAAAATGTGGGTAGGGATTAGGCCTGACGGCAACACGAGGAAAGTTGATATTCGGTCACCAGATTGTCAGCTTGAACATGGTGAAATCTTGGCTTGTCTTGAAGCTCTTAGAGATGGTGGTATTGGCGTTTCTTTCACCAGCGAAAAGGCTACTAAAGTTGTTGCCACATTGTCTAGTGTCGATGAGAGCTCTCGTAAATTCAAAGTTGAGGTAGTCGGAGCAAATGTTCCCGATATGTTCAGCTGTCTTGAGAGGTCGCGGCGCTGGTTCGAGTTCGCGATGGGTTCTGGTGAAGTTTCAGCCCGTGTCAAGGTAAATTCAGATCGGGACGCTACTCATGTTTCCTTTACTAACGAGAGAGGAGCCTCCACGCTTTCTGTAACTATGACCATTAGCCAAGGTCTTAGGTGGGTAGTTGAAGTGGTGGGGGCAGATGTTCCCGGGATGCTCCAACATTTTGAGCTGGCCCAAAGCTGGCTTAAGGTTGCATCTGAAGAATAACCTTTAATCTCGCGCTTTGGGATTTTGCAGAAAACCTGAATGAAAGGAGAGCATAATGTCCTCGCGAGCAAAAGAGCCACTATTTTGGTTGCTTGTAGCGCTAGCAGTTTTAGCCAGTCCCGTAGTTGTCGGGTTCGCCAGCGCGTGGATAAATCCCAAGAAGACTATGGTACAAATTGCCTTTGAGCCTCGCTTGGAGACCCCCGACTTGGCTGGGGAGGCAAAATGTGTTCCCGCGGGCACATCGCTCGTATTCAATGTGTTTTTGGATAGTTTTTTTCCGCCTGGTTCAGTGTACGCCGGCTACGGAGGTGTTTCTACGACATCGGCCGGCACTCTCACCGCGCGGGTTCTTGCCGTCGGGGAAGGTGAGATGACTTTGTCTATCTCATGCCCCGGTTATAGATTGACTAGTGTTTTATCGGCGGAGCAGATTGCTGAAATGGAGATTCCGCTGATATTGAATATTCAGGATCAGAGAGGTGACAGCATGGGGTCGCGCAGCGAGACCTTTGTGATTCACCCAGTCCATTTCCATGGTATAGATGCGGCTGGTAATTACTGTGTTTCGCTTCCAGAAATTACCGGGGAGCGGAACACGGTGGAAGTTATAAGAAAACAGCGCGTTTATTAGTTAGTTTGACCGTTGGGTGCGCGGAATGCAAATTCTGTATGCCCGGCGGTTTTTTTATTTCTAATTTCCTCTTTTATTTCTTCTGTTTAGGCTGGCGGTTCGGTGGATCTCTATCATCTCCAGATAATTGTTTACATATTCTCTGTTAACTTGGGCGTTTCCTATGGCGGCGACTTTATCTTGCCTTTCCAACCGTATATTTAGCATCTCCCTCTCTTTAGCCATTCTTTGTTTAAACGTCTCTTGCCAGTAAGACATGTCACTATTTTGCTTTAATAGTTCGGCCACCTGTATTTCGAAATCTGGGTTTTGAGTCTGGGTTGTTCTGTTTGATA
>Ga0210057_1003717_pt1 | contig 20858 bp, 20 predicted proteins | sample CryGeyCG2114_010_2_FD_183968 | JGI IMG/M metagenome (GOLD analysis project Ga0210057, IMG submission 183968) | Groundwater microbial communities from aquifer - Crystal Geyser CG10_big_fil_rev_8/21/14_0.10 (SPAdes) (version 2) | ecosystem: Environmental > Aquatic > Deep subsurface > Groundwater ...
ATAACGTCGATTGCCGATAAACATTTATATGCGAAGGAGCATATATATAAAACAAGGTGACTATATGGTCGATTCACAACAAGTAGGAGCATGGGCTTTTATACTGGGTGTGATCATAGCCATTTTAGCAGGATTATTTGCAGGAACCTTAGACGCAATGGGCGCAGGATACGTAACACTTGTACTGGTTATCCTTGGTCTTATAGTGGGATTCCTGAACATAAGCGATAAGGAAACCTCAGGTTTCTTAGTTGCAGCAATCGCATTGATCGCCGTGGGAACAGCAAACCTACAAGAGATCCCATACATCGGCATGTACTTGGCATCAATGGTCTGGAACATTGCAGCTTTCGTCGCACCTGCAGCATTGATAGTGGCTCTGAAGGCAGTTTACAATTTATCATCCAAGCCTTCATAAACCCTTTATTTAAAGCCAATTTCTTTTTTTTGATTTTCTTTTATTTTTCCGGAGACAGTTGGAAGAACATTTAAAAGGAGTCATGTCCATATCCGAGCATGAAGACACGTGATGCAGCTATTATTGCAGGATGTTTGGCATTTGGTTTTTCCAGCTCGGAGGCTGGCGAATATCCTACAGTAAATGATACCACAAAGCGAATAGATTTGTATGACAGGCTTGATGTATGCATTGATAATTTAGGTGGGAAGGATGCTGTAGTGAGGAATGTTGTGGATAATTTCTTGCGCTGGAAATATGCTATCGATGATTCGTGTATGGAATATAATGAAGGGATTGAAGCGCACCTTAAATACAAGGATCATATGAACAGATATGATGAACTGGTCACCCCAATAGATTCTCTCGGTGATGTGACTGATTCTTCCGTGCTTACATTTCCTGAAACTGTGGAACTGCTGCTTCATGGATCCAAGTACGTAGTTCATGTGATAGACGAAAAGGATATGGAAAAGAGAACGCTCAATTATCTGATTGGAGTATATTTTGACACGTCAGAAGGTGACATAACTCCTCACAGGCTAGAGGTTGCCATACCCATTCCGAAATAATTATCTTCTGGTCGTATCCTGTTTTTCAGGCTCGTAGAGATCAAAAACGCCACCCATGACAGCGGGTTGAATATTTCTACTCTGAAGAACTGCCTCTGGCGAACTCCAGACAGGCTTGTTCAGATTGTTGGCCACTTCTTGTGAATTCAAGCATTTGCTTCCGTGGCATGTGAGAATATATATGACTGCATCTTCTGCCAGGTCATTTGTGTCAATATTTGATAGTATGTCAGTTATTGTCTCATGTTTATAAGCAATTGTGGCTGTGTCACCTGATTCCACAGACATCAAAAATAAGCTTGTTGTATCATCTAATTGATATTCACCACCATGTGCCGCAATGATCAATTTCTGTATGTTACCATTTTTTGAAGCAGCATCGGAAACAGCTGAAGGTATTAACTCAAGATCAGGTAAACTATATATATTTGTTTCCACTGAATCCGGCATTGAAATCGTATTAGATGGTATATCAAAATCGAATTCTCCCGGATCATTACCTTCACTCGCTTGTTGTGCTATGTTATTAACAACAGACTCCAAAGAATCCATATAGACGTTCCTTTCCAGTGTATCTGCAAAATTAACAACGTATGGTGTTATTGGAGTGCTTAGATCATCGCCTCTAAAATCCGTTGAATAAATAATTAAATTGGATTTTTTCTCGTCATTTCCGTCAGGATCCACGTATATCAGCGGATTGTTCTTCGTATAAGAATACCTGTTCAGACTTTGCGGATCCTTTATATCACCCTTCACCTTGTCTATGGCCAAAAATTTACCTATCAAAGGTTCGTAATACCTGGCACCGTAGTAATACAAGCCTGTTGTGTCATCCTCTTCCTTGCCTGTGTATTTGTAGTCCTGTCCTTGTCCAGTCTCCGTCTTATCCTGTCCATAGGCATAGTACTCAACTTCTGAGACAAGGTTACCATCCTGGTCGTAGACCTTGTTTGTCCCTCCAAGATGATCTGTGATGTAGTACAAGATGCCTCCGGCATCCATGCTCACAATCTTCTGCCCGTTGGCGTAGAAGTATGCAGTCTTGTCTACTTGTTTTGGGGTTTGAGATAATAGAGGCTGTTCAGGCTCTGGTTCAGGCGCAGGCTTCACGAACAAACCTGCAGGCTGCAGGACAAAATAACTAGATATACCAACGACTGCAACCACTAAGACTAAGATACTGATTATTTGAATCTGAGACAGATGCATCTGTAATTATATTTGTTCTGAATGAATAAATGCAGGAAGAATCACTTTTAAATACCAAAACCAATTACATAGGGCAGGGACTAGACTGGGGGGTCAGGCATCCCCTGTTACCGCAAACTGTCTTCATGGCGGAGTCGAAGCCTGAGGGCGATATCAGGCATGTTGAATGGCCCTGATATTCAACTGAGAAGCTTTGTCCTGTAGGATCGTTTATGTGGTGAACCGAGTCAGGCCTTGACGGGAGCAGCTCTAAGTCATGTATTTGATGTTTATGGGGTCCACAAAGTGGAGGCGAATATCAGGTCAACTGTTCTCTGTGTTTGCTGTCCACCAAGGGCGCGTTCCTGCGCTTATATTTTCTTCTTTACTATAAACTTCAACTTGTCTATTATCTTATGAATATCTTTGCTGAATGTTACGTTGTTAGATAGTTCAATCCCTCCCGGGGCTCTGCTACTCAATTACTAATCATAAGTAAAAGATAACTTTATAAATAATGTAAACAAATATGTTTACAGGTGATTTTATGGTGCAAGTTCAATTGAGAATGCCAGAAGAAAACGTAAAGGAATTAGATCAATGGGTAAAACAAGGCAAGTTCAAGAGTAGAAGTGACGCTGTCAAAACAATCATAGTCTTGTATGAAGATAAAATGAAGACTATGGAATTTATGAAAATGTTAATAAGCAGGAGTAAAGAGGCAAAAGAAAAACCAGAGATGTTGATATCTTTAGATGATATAGATGTTTAAGATCTTATTGCATCCATTAGCTGCAAAGTTTTTTCAGAAGATTGACAAAGAAACAGGAAGAAGAATAAAGAATAAAATAAAAGAGCTTGAAGAATTTCCAAAACAAAGAGGTAAGCATATGAAATATGTCAACTTCTGGACGCTGAGAATTGGAGATTACAGAGCAATATATGAAATCAATGACAAAGAAAATGATATTGTAGTCTTGTTTATAGGACATAGAGATGATGTATATGACGACTTCTCGAAATTGTTTTGAATTATCTGAGAAAACAAAAAGAGAGATTAAACAAGCCAGACAAGATATTAAAGATGGAAATTTTTACACTCTAGAACAAATAATTGAAGAAATGAAAATCAATAAGAAAGGATAAACAAGAATAAACAAATTTAACCTCTAATATCAATTATACATAGAATCCCCTTCTAAGTGGCATTTCAGTTGCCAGGTCCTCCCGGGGCTTTACACAAAAGCATCCTTCAGAGCAGTGGCGCACTCACATGTCCTCTCTTCCGGGATGTCCGGGATCATCTTTGTGATTATGTTCTTGACATTATCCAGATTATTTTTCATGGTGCTTATGATCTCCTGGATGCTTACTGCCTTCTCCTTGAAGCTGTCATAATCTGTCACCATGGCTATGCTCACGAAACATATCTCTGCCTCGCGTGCGAGCACGCACTCAGGTACCATTGTCATGCCTATCACATGCGCATTCCATGACCTGTACAGCTGGGATTCTGCACGCGTGGAGAACCTGGGTCCCTGTATGCACACATAAGTTCCTGCTGGATGGTGTGGTATGCCAAGCTCCTTTGCCTTTTCCACTCCCAGCTCACGCAGGACCTTGCATGTAGGATCTGCAACCGAGATGTGGCATACTTTGTCCTTGCCATAGAACGTGGATTCACGACCCCATGTCCTGTCTATGAACTGATCCACGAACACAATCTCCCCTGGCGTCACATTATCCTGGAGGGATCCGACTGAGCATGGAGAAAGGATGTACTTGACACCTAACTGTTTAAACCCGTGTATATTTGCCCTGTATTTTATCTTGTGCGGAGCTAAGCTGTGTCCTTGCCCATGTCTGGACAGGATGGCGACCTTTCTGCCTTCATAATCGCCTACCACGTAAGAATCAGAAGGCTTTCCAAATGGCGTGTCCAGGTCAACTGTCTGCTTGTCCTTGAGTATGTCAGGATCGTAAACGCCTGTTCCTCCTATGATGCCTATCTCCGCGTTCATATAAACAGAATGGCAGTATAATTTAAAAGATTGCACACAATTAATATAGAGGCCTATGAAAACTGCGAGCATTTTAATATTTTTGGTATTCTTCTTTGGCTACCTTTTTGGTACTGCAGGCACTCTTATTTATGCTGACGTAAAACTGCCAAATGACCAACCAGCGGGCATGTTTTCTGGTTTATCTCCAGGCGGGGATCTTGAGCTGATGGGTAACATAACAGTGAATGAGACGAACATAACCACAGCTGTTATAAAGGTTCCCGCAGTAAACCAAGATAAGCAGGGAGTGGCTACATTGTTATATGTAAGTACTGTACCCGGGTATGGAAGGACGCTGGTAAACATAGACAAGCTGCTGTTTTGGGTAGACACCCAGAATTCTATCAGGACATCCAGGGATGTTGCAAGCCATGTGACTGGCAAGGATTTATCAAGCACAGACACTGTTTACAGCATCACAGCAGATGCGTCTGTTATAGAGGGCGGCTCTGCAGGAGCAGCACTCACTATAGTAACTATAGCAGCTCTGGAAAACAAGAACCTGAAGCCTGACGTGATGATAACAGGAACCATTAACCCCGACGGGACTATAGGACCTATAGGCGAGGTTCTTGCCAAAGCCAGGGTATCTAAGCAGTTAGGAGCAACCACATTCCTGGTTCCAAGAACCCAGTCTAGCCAGGTTTCATACGTGGATAAAACCACGTGTGATAAGATTGGTTTGTCAGAGATCTGCAGGACAGAAACGGTTCCGCATAGTATAAATGTTGGTGATGAAGCAGGCATTAATGTAATAGAGGTCTATACTATAGATGATGCAGTGAGATATTTCTTTGAGGAGTAAATTATGTTGGAACTAAAGATTGTTATATTATGCCTGGCAATAATAACACTGATTTCTTTGATAGTTGTTTGATATGAAAGGGATAGATATACACGCTCATTTGTGTTTTCCAGACACTTATGAGAATGTGGATAAGCTTGTTGAGACTATTAAGAAGGAGATGACAGCAGTTATATCCTCATCTGCCAGATATGATGAATCCATTCGCGTTCTTGAGTTAGCAAAGAAATATCCTGGTTTAATCTTCCCTACCCTGGGTTACCATCCTGTGGAAGGGGATGATTCAGAAGGGGTCATGAGGCTCATAAAGGAGAACAAGGATCTTGTGGTGGCTGTAGGAGAGGTAGGTTTGGATTACCATTGGGAACAGTTAACAGCAAAGAGGGAGAAGCAGAAGGAGGTTTTCCATGAATTTCTCAGACTGTCAAAGCAGCTGAAAAAGCCTGTGGTTATACATTCATGGGATGCAGAAAGGGACTGTTTTGAAACGGCAAGGGCTTATGGAATACCTTTGATATTCCATTGTTATTCAGGTGGTGTGGATCTTGCAAAGGAGATACTGGACGAAGGATATCACATATCCATATCCACGAACATATGCTTCTCCAAGAAGCTGAAAAAGGTTGCAAAGATTGTCCCAATGAAACAGATGCTTCTGGAAACTGATGCGCCTTTTCTAGATCCTGACAGAATTCGAAAGAAGAATGTTCCATGGAATATAAGGCTGTCAGCTGATAAGATAGCTGAACTAAAGGGTGTTACAAAAGAATATGTGCTTGACCAAACAAGCAAGAACGCGGTTAAGGTGTTTAATCTCAAGCTTCGACGTCAATAGCCTCGTGGAACCTGCGCTCAAACAACGGGTTTTCCTGGAAGTAATGGAGATGCCCTTCTGGTTTTCTTGATCCTATTTTTATCACATCCTCTGAAAGCTTTTCCACCCTTTTCGTTATACTAGGATGATTCTCCTCCAGCCGGCGCAGGAACACAACATTCCCAGCCTTGTGTATCCTCTCATTATGCTGCCCAACATAAAAGTAGAATCCTTCCTTTAGCTTGTGTTTTCTCCTTCCAATAACAACGTCTTTCTTCTTCTCAAGCATAAAAACAAGACAATACGTGTCTTCTTCAGCCAGAGGTTTTATCTTCATATTTACAATATTTCTCAACAGGACATAAAAAACATTGCGGTTTTACAGGCTTGCACACATTCTGGCCAAAGGTGACGAATGTGTTATTAAACTCGTTCCACAATCCCTTTGGCAGTATTTTCCTTAACACCATCTCTGTCTCCTCTGGTGTCTTGGTTTTAATCCATCCCATGCGGTTAGGTATCCTATGACAATGGGTATCTATGGGCAATCCTTCTTTCTCGAACCCGTACACCATAACTATATTTGCGGTCTTCCTGCCCACACCAGGCAATTCTAATAACTCCTCAAACTTCTCCGGAACCTTGCCGTCATATTTATCAAGCAGGATTTGATTTATCTTCCGGATATTCCTGGTCTTGGTCTTGTAAAAACCCACTGGGTATATGGCCTCTTCTATCTGCTTATCTGTCAATTTGATCATCTTCCCAGGCGTGCGTGCGAGCTTGAATAACCTGCGTGATGCTACAAGTGTTGTCTCGTCACGAGTACGCAGGCTGAGTATGCAGGAAATCAGCACTTCATAGGAATCCTTTCTCATGTTGGATATCTGCGTGACTGATGGGTCCTCAAACTGTTGGATGTGTTTCTTGATCTTCCGAATAACAATTTCAAGTTCATTGGGCATGACCATAAGAATAGTAGTATTTGAGTTTATTATTGGTTCAATTCCCTCCCGGGGCTCTAAGACTCGACCAATCCAAAAACAAGGTTAATACCATAATAAAACAAATATATATCATGAGGTTCTTCTATCTCATTCTTGCAAGTATACTTATTGTAGGAGTGTTCGCAGGATCTGTTAAGGCGCAAAGCCTATTTGTCTATCCGTCAGAGATTGAGGCTCAGCTGAATCAAAATGTAGTATTGGAGATACGTGCAAATGCTACTGCAAGCGACCTTTATTTTCTTCAGTATGACATAGAATATGATCATCACCTTAACTTCGTTTCTCTGACAGAGGGTCCCATGCTTGCACAAAACATGTACGAGACCTATTTTGGTTATACGGAAACTGACGGGAGTATATACAACATCTACATAGCCAGAAAGGATACCACTGGTATTCATGGAGAGAATGTGACCGCTTATATCAGATTCATGCCTGATACTGTCGGGACATCATACATCAACCTGAGTAATGTGATCTGGGTGAATTCGAGCATTACTAATACATCTGTGGGAATGCCTGAGGTAGTGGTCACAGGCGGCATAATTCACGTAATAGATGATAGCACAGATGTCATATGCCATAACGGTGAAACAAAGCCTTGCGGGAGTTCCATAGGTGAATGTGAGCCTGGCGTGAGATTATGCGTTAATAATGACTGGAGCAATGAATGCCAAAATCTTATAGGTCCTCTGGATGAGATATGTGACGGGAAGGATAACAATTGTAACGGAATAGTTGATGAGGACATCACTGGAATGAGTCTAACAAAAACCTGCGGGACAGATGTTGGCGCATGTGTTTCAGGCATATCTACATGCAGCATGGGTATGTGGGGCGCTTGTGAAGGCGTGTTGAGCCCTGTGGAAGAAATCTGTGACGGGATGGACAATGACTGTGACGGTGATGTGGATGAGGTTTGTGAGTGTGTTCTTGGGGCCAGACAGGAATGTGGTTCAGATGTGGGGGCATGCTCCAAGGGGGAACAGGCATGCTTTGCAGGTTTATGGCAAGCAGAGTGTGTTGGCGAGATAGTCCCCGTAAAGGAGATATGCAATGAGATTGATGATGATTGTGATGGTGACGTGGACGAGAATGACGTGTGCAGTATCTTATCCTTTGCAGGAAACCCGGACAGCAGCTGGGTTTACATGATAGCCGCAGGTGTGATAATACTCTTGATTCTTGTGCTTCTAGTGGTATACTTCAAGTCAAAGGGCAGGGAGCTTACATGGTCTGAGCTTTCCAGGAAATGGAACCCCGATAATGCTTAATTCATATTGCAATCTATTTCAAGAAGGCGCCTGCCACAATAAGCGGGAATATGATGGTTGCATCACCATATACCTTTACCGTGTTTGCATCCGCACTGATCTTGCCCCATGACTTGGCCTCCTCCGGCTTTGCGCCCGAGTCAGAGCCGTCAAATTCAAGATTTGAGTTTATATAAACTGCATAATCAGCACCTTCCCTGAACATGTTTGCATTGCATATATGATGCTTCATGATGCCGGAACCAAGAAGTATGATGCCTGTCTTGCTTGCATTAATGGCGAGGTCGTTTATCCTGACTATATCTGAAGTCACATCTATCTTAAATTCAGGATTGTCCTTCTTGAAGAAGTATATCATGTCCCCTATCGAGCCGTCAGTGATGGCAGGGCATAGAACAGGTATCCCATGCCTGCTTGCCCAATAGTAGATTGAGTTTTCATCTTCAACCTCTCTCCCAAGCTCGTGTATGAATTCCGAAGTGGAGAATACCTTGTTTTCATTGATTTGCCTTTCCAGAATCTTCTTCAGGAATTTGTTCATTAGCTTTTCAAACTCTATATACCTATCATTCGGGACAAAAATATTTCCAGTCCTGTTGATACCCCTTTTCCTTAGTTCTGCTCCAGGGGCGTCGAATTCACCTAGTAAGAAGGGGTTTTTTGTCTTTATTATATCCTCTTCAATGCCTCCGGCAGTTGTAACCAGAACGTCTACCATCCTGTTTCTTACAAGATAAGCTATAACCTCCCTCAATCCCGAACTTACCATATTCGATGAATATCCAAGAAACACTGTTATATCTTTCTCTTTTCTCATTCGCCTAATAATATCTACTGCTTTCCCTAGGTTGCTTGCTTGGAAGCCGGTAAATCTATACGACTCCAAGAACCTGTCAAAATCTAGGCCTGACTCGAAGTCATATCCTCTTATTTTAGGTCTTCCTTTCGGATCATTTGATTTTTTGAATATGGAGTCCCTTGCATCTTCTATGTTTTTTGCCATAAAGATTAAAAGTAGGCTCTACTTAAATATCTAATACTTCATGATTTCCTTTGCAAGGAAGTTCTTGATTGCCTTCTCAGCTGGGAAGAATATGGGTTTCGGAAGCTTATCCACATCAAACCATTTCCATTCAGTAATCTCGTCCGGTTCCATGACTTTTGGCTCACATGAGAAACTATTAGCAACAAAACCTATGGTTACGAAGTGTTTTTCACTCTTTATGTCATTCGTGAGGCTTACAAGCTCCAATCCATCAACATCCATGCCGCATTCCTCCTTGGTCTCCCTTTTGGCAGCTTCCTTCAGATCTTCTTTCTGGTCCAGCTTGCCTCCGGGTATGGTCCATGTGCCTTCGCCCTGAAGTTCAGAATCAGCCTTGTTAGGGTCATCATGCCTCTTGCCCATGAGTATCTTTCCATCTCTGTATATGATTGTGCATACTCCTACTCCGGGTCGCTTTGCGTAATCTGACATATTACTCCTCAATCACTCGAGGTGCTAGAATAAAGTTTAGCTGTAGCTTGTCTATCTGCTTGAACGTCATCTTGATTGGGTAGTCTGTTCCGAATTCCAGGGTTACTTGTTTTGCGATCTTGTTTGCCTTGATCATCTTCTTCATGTATTCAAGCGGGTATTGGGATCTTATCTGCTTGTCCACGTTTATGCCTAACATGCCAGCGCTGTCCTTCATCATCTCAAGCTCTACTGATGTGGTGTCTCCCTTGGAATACATCTTGAACAGACCGGGAGCTGCTTCGAATATCACTGAATCCCCTATAACATCAGCATCTGATATGCCCTGTTCCACGATCTTGGACTCAAGCTCTATCTTCCCGTTGAAGTTGAGTTGGTCCAGCGGCGGCTTCTCAGCAGAAACATCTATGATAGGAATGTGGAATGTTCTGGTTCCTGATCCCTGTAAAACTATTTTAAGCCTGTTCTTGCCTGAGGATTCAAGTATTATCTTGTCCTCTGACGTGGCTCTCTTCATGACAGACACAAGATTGGACAGGCTCAGGCCTATGGCCTCAGGCTCCTGCACGTCATACTCCTCAAAGGCTGAGGAGAGGATCTTGAAGTCAACTACAGAGACCATTGTCCGGTCAGGAGAAACCAGGCTTATTCCGTCCTTTTCAAACCTGAATATGCCCTCATCTATTATCTCCGCAATAATAGGAATGGAATTCTTCAGCAAATCAATTTCAGCGAGTTTAATCTTGAACATGGTAATCCTCATATAGGGTATGAACTTAAAGGGTTTGGAACAGTGGGATCTCCTCCGCGTTGCTCACGCATGAATCTCCCCATCACTGAGTCTGGATCCATGTAATTTGATTCTGGGACCCTGTAATCTATATGAAATATATCACATACAGTTCTTGGGTAACAATACGGTTCTCCAAACTCTGTACTTGATATACCCATACAACCCTCTTAGACTAATCTGGTTTTTAATTTTTAAATACTTATGGCTTTCCTGTGCAAATCCACATCCAGCTTGCTCATGTCCTGCAGGATCTCGCCCTCGAGCTCGAAGCCAGAATCCATGGGTATCACCCTGCCGAAAACGCGCACAAGCTTGTTTAGATCGGTCTTTACAGGCTCCTTGAAGTTAACATCTATCTTGCCTGTGCCGTCATCCAACGCTATACGCGTATCACTCTTGTCTATTACAGTCCCTATGAGGCGCACACGGACATCTTCTATCTTGATTTCTGATATCTGCTTCACTACTGTCGGTGATCTCTTGAATTCGTCAGCCATATTATCTGAGTATTGGCTGTAGGATTTATAAATCATGCCCGCTCCCGTAAATATATAAGTTCTCAGTACAAGAATTGGTTATGGGAAGAACATACACAGGCGAGGTGAAGCCTGGTAAGAGTTATACTGTAAGTGGTTGGGTTGACAAGGTGAAGAACCTTGGAGGCCTCAAGTTCTTCAGGCTCAAGGACAGGACCGGGTTTATACAGGTGACTGCGAAGAAGGGTGATGTTTCTGACAAGATATTCTCAATGTTTGACGGTTTGAACCGCGAGGACTGCGTGACTATCACAGGAAAGGTTGTGGAGTCAAAGGTAGCCCCAGGAGGAATGGAGCTTGTTCCAGACAAGCTTGAGATTGTGAATAAGGCTGAGACACCTCTGCCTCTTGAGACCACAGACAAGATAGAATCAGGTCTTGACACGAGATTTGACTACAGGTTCATGGATGTAAGACAACCAAAGATACAGGCTATATTCAGGGTCAAGGACGCCTGCCTTACCAAGATACGTGAATACCTCGAGTCACAGGGCTTCCTGGAAACACAGACGCCTGTGATACAGGCTGCAGGCGCAGAAGGGGGTTCAACCCTGTTCTCCGTGGATTATTACAAGAACAAGGCGTTTCTCAGGCAGTCTCCTCAGTTATACAAGCAGATTCTGATGTCTTCCGGACTTGACAGGGTGTATGAGATAGGTCCTGCATTCAGGGCTGAGAAATTCCACACGAGAAGACATGTATCTGAGTTCTTGTCTCTGGACTTTGAGATGTCATGGATCAAGTCACAGGAGGACGTTCTTGAGGTAATAGAAAACATGATAGTATATACCATAAAAGGTGTGCTCAAGGACTGCAAGCATGAGCTTGATGTGCTAGGAGTGAAGGATCTCAAGGTGCCTGCGACGCCGTTCAAGCGGATCACATACTCTGAAGGCGTGGACATACTGAACAAGCAGGGGACTAAATTCAAATGGGGAGAGGACATGATGGATATAGAGGAACGTGTGATAGGCGAGCACATGACCAAGAAGGGACATGAATGGTACTTCGTGACCAGATTCCCAGCCAAGCTGAAGCCTTTCTACATTATGATGGATGGAAAGGAGAGTCATAGTTACGATTGTATATACAAGGGCATGGAGATGGCTTCAGGAGGCCAGAGAGAGCATAGATATGCAGAGCTCGTAAAGGTGATCAAGGAGAAGGGGCTCAACCCAAAGGATTTCACGTTCTACACAGACCCATTTAGATACGGGATTCCGACCCATGGAGGAATGGGCTTCGGTGTGGAAAGGCTTGTACAAAATCTGCTAAATCTGGAGAATGTTAAGGAGACCATCTTATTCCCGAGAACTCCAGACAGGCTTGTGCCATAAGCAAATAATTTAACAAAGAAAACTAATTCTATCATATGAGAAAGGCACAGATGTTTGTTGTGACTATGGTTTTCTTGGTATCCCTCATATTCGTAGTACAACAAAACCTTCTGCAATACACAGCTGTGGATACCATTGATATATTCGAGACGCATGACCTCTATCTTATAAACAACATGAAAGAGATGTTTCAGGACACACTTGACTACAGCCAAACATGCGACACGGGGATTGATAATGCCAGCTATAACCTCAATCTGTTAACTGCATACATGAAGGATCAGATATATATAGGAGGTTATACAGTGGACTTTGGGGAGACTCTTAACAATCTTGATTGCAGCAACTGGGGATCTAATGATCCTGTAAATCCTCTTTTGGTGCTTGAAATTAAGCTTGTACGAGGGATAGAAACAGAGACTGAAGGAGTTTATTACCTTGTCAGAAACTAGAAGAATGGCCTTTCTTTCCTGTTTCTTGCATACAGTGCAACCAGAAGGATAATAGCGATTATTATGACCACCACTCCAATTATAGCAGATGTCATATCAAATGGAGGAGAAGGGTTACATGCATTGTTTCCGCATCCATAAGGGCAGATCTCTATTGTTTCCCATACATCCCCTGCATCATTACACTTCTGCAAGGCACTGCCAGAACATCGTATCTCGCCTGGTGTGCACAATACTGGAGGTGAGAGCTTCGGGCAATCTGAAGCACATGTCACTGGATTTTCTCCTGCCTCACAGATGCCATTGCCACATACAGCAGCTTCCTCTAAACTCTCTGCGTATATCTCCATCGAGAAATCATCCAATAAATTAGTACCAACATCACCAGCCACCTCATATTTTATCACAACCTGCTGGTTTGGATTTAATTCACCATAGGAAAATGCGAATTCAGGATCTGTTTTAACAACCTCAACCCTGAAACCAGTAGCAGTCACTGTTATATCTGAGCTGCTGGTTGCGAAATCCTTTGGAACCCTGTCATAGACTATGAGATTCTTTATCTTGTTAATTCCGCTGTATTTCAGTGTTGTGGTTAAAATCGATTTACTGCTTGTGGTAGTAATACTTCGCGTTGTCTGAAAGCTGGAATATATAGAATTGGAGTTGTCCATCAAATCCTTCACATCTTTAGTTGTCAGCTTCTTCTTTCCAAGCAGCTTAGCTACAGAATCTTGTAACACCCCATTAATATCCAGACTTGTGCCTGGTTTGTACACATAATCCTCTGTGACAATCTCTTCTTCATCGCTTGCTGTTGTGGTTCCGCTTCCACCTCCGCCACCAGGAGAAGAACTTGTCCCGCAGTCTGCAGTGCATGACTCTCCTGAATCACAGTAACCGTCACCACAATACGTGGAAGCTGACCTGCAGAAGTTATGCACACAATATCCATTTGTGCATCCAGGCCCGTATGAACAGTATGCACCATTAGCAAGGGTTCCCATGGTTAGATTTAGTTCAGCAGGAGCTGCACCAGCTGTTGGGCAACTTTGAGCTGACTGATTTACAGACACGTTGTAGACCCTGAAATAGACTGTATCTCCTACAGAACATGAGACATGGAGAAGGTAATAGCCAGAGTCAGGTGTTCCAACCACGTCCTGTACATAACTTGAGTTTGAGTTGTTTATATGAGCTGTGACTATAGCACCATCAGTGGATGTGTTGCTATTAATTGTTACGTTGCCGTACCAAGACACTGGAACAGCATATACACTAGGTAGCACTATAACAGCGAGAATTAAAGCAAATATTATATTCAGATTCAACTTCTTTCCGTTCATATACACCCATATGTATTCACAATATAAAAAATAAAACCCTCCCCTCTGAAGAGTTTTACTCTATTTCCAACCTGTCAGTTGCCGATATGTTGATCCAGTACGTATGAGTGCTGTCATCTGCAGTGAATTCTGTGAAGTCACTTGTTGGTATGTTTGGATCATACATTGTCCAATCTGATCCGTTATAATAATATATTCTCTCATAGTTTCCAGATACAGATGTCAATACCTTCTGCACTGTGTAATTGCCACTCAAGGATGAAGCTGTCTGAAGTATTGTGAGAGGCAACTGGAATGCATTCCAGATGCTTGTGCCCCAGTAACCAGTAACTGGTATCATTATTGTGTACTGACTGTATGTAGAGATATCCAGGTTGGATTTTGCAAGAACATTGAATCCAGCCACATCCTTTAATGCACCTGCACCCATGTCAATCTGCAGTGGCGTGTTGCCTATGCCTTCTATGATGCTGTATTGGGCGTATTTTAATGTTATAACTATGGAGCTCAGGTTGTCGGAATATGTTGTTGCGTTCACCAAACCTGCATTCTCTCCTGCGCCAACAAGCTGCACATTGACACTTCCATCCTGGCTGGTAATGTTTATCTTGGCCAAATCAATCAGTGTTCCATCCATGGTCTCGTTGAATACAAGTGTAAGATTCTTTGATACCACGCTGTATGCCCAGCTTGTTAGCCCGGGAGCTGACATGTCAACTGTAACTGTTCTTCTTGCTGAGACATTCACGTTTCCTGCAGCATCTGTTATATACACTGTGAAGTTCCAATGTCCGTAATTGCCTGCATGTGATGAATTGAAGAAACAGTATGTTCCGTCTATTGTTCCTGTGTAATTGGCTGCAGATGCATTGTAGATCTCAACATAACATGCGGTTACATAAGCCTCTGTGAATGTGGCATTTATCTCAATGAAATTATCTGCTGAAGTAATATTATTATTTGCTGGCGTTGGATCTATGAAGTCAATGGCTGCTGGCACTGTTGCATCAATTGTCCAGTTCCTGTTTTCTGTGTTGTTGACATTGGATGCAACGTCATATACGAACACTGTCACATTGACCTGGCCGACAGATTGTGTTGGTAGTGTTACTGAACATTTATTATCAGTTGTTGTTGTGGTTGTAAGGTTCTGACCAGCTGGGTAGGTAGCGTTATACCATTGCATTGTGCAGTTTGCGAAGTAGGTCTCTGATAAAGTCACGTTAATTGTTGGTGTTGTGTCTGTGCTGAAAGATGATGCTGATGGTGTTGGTGAGATAAACTCATTATACAATGGTGCTGTTCCATCAATTGTCCAGTTCCTGTTAGCTGTGTTGTTTATGTTTCCAGAAGCATCTGTGACAAACACTGTGGTGTTTACCTGTCCATTTGCATGTGTTGCAAGCGTGATTGAGCATGCACCTTCAGATGGTGTGCTGTTAGTAAGGTTCTGCCCTGCACCGGTTGTTGTATTGTACCATTGGAATGTGCAGCTGACAATGTTTGTTTCTGTGTATGTCACATTCACTGTTGGTGTTGTGTCTGTGCTGAAAGATGATGCTGGTGGTGTTGGGGATGCAAAGTCAATGGCTGCTGGCACTGTTGCATCAATTGTCCAGTTCCTGTTTTCTGTGTTGTTGACATTGGATGCAATGTCATATACGAACACTGTGACATTAACCTGTCCAACAGATTGTGTTGGTAGTGTGAATGAACATTTATTATCAGTTGTTGTTGTGGTTGTAAGGTTCTGACCAGCTGGGTAGGTAGCGTTATACCATTGCATTGTGCAGTTCGCGAAGTAGGTTTCTGTGTATGTGATATTTATGATCGGTGTAGTGTCTGTGTCAAAGCTGCTTGCTGAAGGTGTTGGTGAGATAAAATCGACGGCTGAAGGTTCTGTGGCATCTATTGTCCAGTTCCTGTTTTCTGTCTTGTTTGAGTTTCCACTTACATCTGTGACAAACACTGTGGTGTTTACCTGTCCTGCAGATTGTGTTGTAAGAATGAATGAACATGAAGTACCTACTGGTGTTGAGTTCGTGAAGTTCTGCCCGCCTGGATAAGTTGTATTGTACCATGTCATTGTGCAGTTGGCAAAGTTGGTCTCTGTGTATGTGACATAAACATCTGATGTGGCATCACTCACAAAGGATGATGCTGGTGGTGTTGGGGATGCAAAGTCAATGGCTGCTGGCACTGTTGCATCAATTGTCCAGTTCCTGTTTTCTGTGCTATTAACTGTTCCAGCAGAGTCTGTGACAAACACTGTGACATTAACCTCACCGCTTGATTGAGTTCCGAATGCGTTGAAGAAGCATGTGTTTCCTACAGTGGTTGTGTTTGTGAAGTTCTGTCCTGCGCCAGTTGTTGCGTTGTAGAACTGCATTATGCAGTTGACAAAGTTGGTTTCTGTGTATGTTATGTTTATTTCAGGTGTTGTATCTGTACTGAAACTTGATGCTGTTGGTGTTGGTGAGACAAAGTCAATGGCTGCAGGTGACGTCGCATCAACTGTGAAATTGAAGAAGCTTTGTGTAGCGTTGCTAACTCCAGCTGCGTCTAGTGCAAACAATGTGGCGTTTACATTACCATCAGCAAATGTGAATGCAAATGTACAGTCAGCTGAACCTACTGAACTGTTTGTGTAGTTTACATCCACGTCTGTTAGGTTTGATACCATGAAGATGCAGTTTGTTGGGTTTGTTTCTGTGAAGACGCCATACATTGTAACTGCAGCTGAATTCTGGAATGCATTATTAGTTGGGGACGTGAAGGCAATTGCTGAAGGTCCTGCAGAATCAATTGTCCAGTTTCTATTCTCTGTGCTGTTGACATTTGAGGTAATATCAAACACAAAAACTGTAACATTAACCTCACCGTCTGTTTGTGTTGGTTGTGTAAATGCACATGTTCCGTCAGTGGATGTTGTAGTTGTAAGGTTCTGGCCTGCTGGGTACGTTGCATTGTACCACTGCATGGTGCAGTTGGTGAAGTAGGTTTCTGTAAATGTTACGTTTATGATAGGTGTAGTGTCAGTGTCAAATGTTAGCGCTGTTGGTGTTGGTGAGACAAAGTCAATGGCTGCAGGTGACGTCGCATCAACTGTGAAATTGAAGAATGACTGCGTAGCGTTGCTCATACCTGCAGCATCTAGTACAAACAATGTAGCGTTTACATTGCCTGTGGCAAACGTGAAGTCGAATGTGCAGTCAGATGAACCTACTGAACTGTTTGTGTAGTTTACATCCACGTCTGTTAGGTTTGATACCATGAAGATGCAGTTTGTTGGGTTTGTTTCTGTGAAGACTGCTGTTATGGTTGTGCTTGCATCTTGGAATGAACCGCTGGCTGGTGTTGAGAAATCAATGGCGTCAGGATCTGTGCCATCTATTGTCCAGTTCTTGTTTGCTGTGTTGTTTATATTGGCTGTTGTATCCCAGACAAAGACAGTGACATTAACCTCTCCATCAGACTGTGTTCCGAAATCATTGAATAAGCATGTGTTTCCTACAGTGGTTGTGTTTGTGAAGTTCTGTCCTGCGCCAGTTGTTGCATTATATATCTGCATAGTGCAGTTGGCGAAGTTGGTTTCTGTGTATGTCACATTGATTGCACTTGTAGCCGTATCAAAATCATTATCAGCTGGACTTGGTGAGACAAAATCCACAAAGTATGGCTTCATTGAATCTGAAAGCGTGATAAGAACTGTGCTTAAGTTGCTTGTGCCATCAGTGTGAACCGTGAATACAAGCACGTTTTCCACATGAATGCCTGATGTGGAACTGACGTTGAATACAAACTGCTCTGTGTTTGGCGTTCCTGTATTGTTTCCAACTATCCAGCCCGACAGATTGCCCCATGTAAGGTTTGTGGTAGTGTTTTCAAAGAAATTGCTAGCAGATGTGGATGTGGAATTGGAATCTGTTATAAAAGTGAAGTTTGTCAACTGGATTGTGAGGTTGGTTATATTGTAATAAGTATCATTGTTATTTATTGAGAAGTCCAATAATGTATTATTGGTTGCTGATTCTACAGATGTTGGGCTTGAACTTCCTGCAAAGTTGCCTGCAAGAACAGGTGTCACATAGATTATGAGAACTAGTAAGGATAGGATTACTACAACTCCTGCACTTAATTTGGCAAATCCTCGCAACCCTTTCAACTCCCTAGACTATATTTAGTTTGCACGTATATAAATAATTTTGTTTATATACCAAAATTTTACAAAACCTTTCTTCTTCTAAACACAAAGGAAACCACGATAACAACAGCAACTACAACTATAACTATTGGGATGATCACGGGTGTCAGGTCTGTTATCTGCGTTTCAGGTGTTTCCCTGCATACAGCGTCCTGGCAGCCATATCTACACGACTCTATAACAGCCCATGCATCACCACCGGAAACACACTCTTGGACTGTATTCCCATAACATCTCCTCTCTCCTGGCGTGCAAGCATCTGGGGATGATATCAGAGGGCAGTCCTCAGGGCATGAGCTTGTTGTCTCTCCTGCTTCACAAATATCATTACCGCATACTGGAGGAGGTTCACATACCTGGGATTCAGCTGGTTTGTTAGCAATTGTTCCGCAATCATTATTATCTGTGCATGTTCTTGTCTGTATATTATCTACACAATCAGACCATGATGTGCATGTCCATTCTTCTGTGCAGTTGGTTGTGTTGCCTGCGGCACCACCGCCTCCACCACCTCCACCGCCTGGTGGATTCGATTCTCCTCCGGCTGGAGTTCCAGGCTCGCCTGAAGCCCAGGTGGAGAATTCACAGAATGGAATCTTCCACGTGCAGAAAGCTGACTCTGAACTTATTAAACTAGCACCTTGGTTGGTCATGTCAACACAATTATCCCCTGAATCATCGCAATGCCATAACTCATCACATGTGCCGTCACTTGGTATTCTGATATTACACGTTTCTGGATGAAGGTTGTTGACTATCTTATCCCTAGTGCTTGAAAGCATACCAACGATACCAACCTTGTTCCCGCTACTGTCTGTCAGGTCCTCGTTATAAATGAGGCTTCCGCTTGCCTCTATGTCTCTGGTATCACTAGTAAGTCCGGTCTTTGTCAGTGTCACATTGAAGAACCACATGGCTCCTCCATCACTATTATTCATCTTAATATTTACCCTTCTTCCTGTTGTGTAATTGGTTTTCATTCCAGCATTAGGACCGCATTCATGTCCTTGCCAGTGCTCGTAAACATTGTCTGTATCCAAATCGTAATATATATTCCACTGTGCAGGAGGCTTGATAACAGATACGAAATTACAGTAGCCGCATTTTGATGCACTTTCTGCGGTTCTAAGAGATGCGCACGCACTAACACTACATTTACCTGAGTAATCACAAATCTTCAGCTTGTAGTAGTAGTTTGTGTTTGGGATTAAGTCGAAACCAAGTGATTCCAAGCCACCATCATTATACATTTGGGCATAATGCCATAGCTTGAACTCTCTGACATTACTGTTTATTATGCCAGTATCATATATCGTCTCATTCAATGAAGAATTACCACATGTTGAATCATTACCATAAAACTCAAGAGTTCCATTTGTTGGCTTGTTTGTGTCATACATAACCAATGCTGAATCCGTGTACTCTTCCAGTCTCATTCCAATTATTCTAGGCATTGATGTGTCCTCATATCCAGCCTGATTAACACCTGTGTTTGCACAGTGTGATGCGAACTGGCAGTCCCAGTCAGAACAATCTGCATTCCCATCGTTATCATCATCTATAGTATTATAACAGTCTTCATACTCTACATAACCGCTCTTCATAATGTCCTCAAACATTGCAGAGTCTGCACCATACTCAAAAAATCCTGAAAGTGAGAAATCTATTGCACCTGGTGTTATCCATCCAGGACCTGCAGTATCTGTTGGTGAGCTGGCATTGTTTGTGCTATTTGCAGTGGCAAAGAATATCCTTATGTCTGAATCTGAATTGTATAATGTTGGGAACTTCTCAAGATCAGCTTTGTTAACAGCAATCATTGGACCTCCTATCTCACCGCACATCTTCTGCTTGAATGCGCTCAGGGTGATATCGGCTAAGGTCCAGGTTCCTGAAGAACCGCACTTGTAGGCATTGAATGTCTCCACAGCCTTGCTTGTGTTTTCATTCCATTCTGCGATGTATTTGAAAAGGAATTCATAACCTTTTGTTGATGAATTATGAGACAGACTGCAACCTCCACTCTTATCACCGTTGGTGTCAAGATACACATAGAACTTTACAGTCTCATTTCCGTTGCCGAAAAAGTTACCCATCATTCCCACCTTCTGACCGTTGCATATCCCTGCCTGGCTGAAGTCGACTACATTAGTACCAAAACCAAAGGTGTCATCCATGTCCTTCAAGCCTGCTCCACATATATCTACAAATGTCTGTATGCCTGTCTCTGGACACTGATCCATGGCTACTGGTACTGGTGGTCCTCCTTCCATACCGTCAAACATATCACCCATTCCTGGTGGATTGCACCATCCATCTATCCATCTGCACCCTGATCCACATTCTCCTTCTGTTGATGCTGAGAAGCATGAAGGTTCACACCATGAACCGCCGCCCATTGTTGACCAATTACAGTAAAGGCTTTGATCACATTCTTCCTCGTCAGTGGTTCCTGGGGCATCTGCACTATCCGCTCCGTCAGAAAATGACATATTACTCCAGCACTGATCAAAAACGTTTGAACAATAAC
>Ga0210057_1003720_pt1 | contig 20841 bp, 23 predicted proteins | sample CryGeyCG2114_010_2_FD_183968 | JGI IMG/M metagenome (GOLD analysis project Ga0210057, IMG submission 183968) | Groundwater microbial communities from aquifer - Crystal Geyser CG10_big_fil_rev_8/21/14_0.10 (SPAdes) (version 2) | ecosystem: Environmental > Aquatic > Deep subsurface > Groundwater ...
CCAATTGAAACAATAAGAATAACAGAGGTAATACCGATGATTATCCCAAGCATTGTAAGTGAAGTTCTTAAAATGTTGCTTTTTAGAGTATTAATTGCCGAGTTGACTAATTCTTTAAATTCCATATTTTTATTTTTTTGTATCAGATACTATTTTTCCGTCCATAAGTCTGATTATTCTTTTTGCATAATCTGCGATTTCCTGTTCATGTGTAATAAGCACTATTGTTTTACCCTGGCCATTTATTTTTTTAAAAAATTCCATAATTTCATGGGAAGTTTTAGTATCCAGATTACCGGTTGGCTCATCCGCCAAAATTAAAGACGGGTTCATAACTATAGCTCTTGCAATTGCTACCCTTTGGGTCTGTCCGCCGGAAATTTTGTTTGAAAGACTATTCGCTTTATCCGCAATACCAACCAGATCGAGTGCTTCCATTGCACGCTTTGTCCTTTCTTTTTGATCAATACCTGCATAAACCATCGGCCGTTCTGCATTTTTTAAAACAGTGGTTCTTGAAAGTAGATTAAAAAACTGAAATACAAAACCGATTTCTTTATTTCTGATTTCTGCAAGCTGATCTTCTGTATAGCTTGAAATATCTTTTTCCCTAAATTGATACTTACCCGAAGATGGTGTATCCAAAGCACCTACTATATGCATTAGAGTGGATTTACCGCTTCCGGAAGGTCCCATTATCGCAACAAATTCCCCTTCTTTTATTGTAAGTGAAATTCCGCTTAATGCCTGATAAAATTCATCCCCGGAAAGAGGATATCTTTTAGTAATATTATCTAAATGTATAAGCGGAAAACTTGCTGGCATTATTAAAATAAACTCGGGCGTTTAATTTGTTCATTAGATAAAGACTGAATAACTTCCTGCCCTTCATCTATACCTTTTAAAACCTGGGTTTTATTTTCCCCTTTTATCCCAACCGTTACAGGAATATATTTAATTTGTTTTGTTACTTTATCTACCACTCTTACTGCTTTTTCCCCCTGATAAGGTTTTATTGTAGAATTTGGAACAACCAAAACATTAATAAGCTCCTGGGTTTTAATATCAACATCTGCGGTCATTCCCGGTCTTAGATTATCATCAGGGTTTAAAACTTTAATATAAACAAAATATTTTATTACACCGGAGCTGTCCGTTCCCACAAAATCAACTCTTTCTACAACGCCTTCGTATTCTTTTTCTTTGACGGGCTTTACATCAATTACTGCTTTTTGTCCCTTTTTTACCTTTGCTATGTTACTTTCAGACAATGCCAGAACAACCTCTGTTGAGGAAAAATTGGTGATGGATAAAACCGGAATTGTATTTGTAATAGATTTTATATTTACACTATTTCCTTTTGTTACCGAAAGATTGGAAACTGTTCCTGTAATTGTTGCCCACACAGTAGAGTTTTGCGTTGCCTGATACAAAATCCATGTCGATGCAGTTTGGGCTTGACCTTGGGCTATGGCGGTTTGCTGATCTTTGTATTTTGCTTCAGCTGCTAACCAGTTTTTTTGGGCAATATGAAACGCTGGGAGAGTTCTCTGGTCATTTTTCGGAGTGCCGTCGGCATTTTCATAAGTGTCATTTTCTGCCAAAGTTTTATAAGTATCCCAAGCCTCTAACATTGCGGACTGATAGGTATTAAGCGCTGATTTTGCATTATTAAGAGTGGTTTGAGCAGTTAAGTATGTTGAATATGCCGCCTGTTTTTCCTGTTCTGTTGCGCTCGACTGTACTTTAAAAAGCTCATCGCCTTTTGCAACAATTTGACCATTTTCTACAAAAATTTCCTCAATTACTCCGTTTGTTACGGAAAATACTTCGGTTTTTCCGTTTGTAACAATGTTCCCTGTTTCGGAAACTATTTCGGAGAGGTTTTCCACTGTTGCCTTAGTAAGTGTATACGGAGGTTTTCTCGTGATGTTTGCAAATGTTTGCCAGGAGATTATTAAAGCAATAGTTACAACAATTATAACTGCTATTTTTTTCTTAAAAGACAAGGATTTGAATTTGTCAAATAGTTCTGTTTTGAGTCTTTTTATTTTCTCTAAATAATTTTTCATCATCCCTAGGATAGCACTTTTTAGAGGAAAAAGGGAGGGTTATTTAAGATATTTATCAAAAAATTATACCTGGGATATACCTTTACTATAAATTATTTTGTTATAATTTAAAAGTGAAATTAATCTGTTTAAATATCTGGGGAGGAAAAATCCATGACAAACTTCTTGATTTTATAAAAGAAAAAGCAATTGATACAGATATTTTTTGTTTTCAGGAAAATTTTAGCTCACCTATTTTTAAACTTTTAACTTTCGATACACGTTCTAATATACACGAAGAAATTTGTAAAATACTGCCCCAGTTTCAGTTTTTTTATTATCCGACCTTAGTCGGAGAAGAGTTAAGAAAAAGCGTTAACTTTCCCTTAAGCCATGGTCAGGTAACTTTCGTAAGAAAGGACTTGAAGGTTCTTAGTAGCGGAGAAATTTATGTTTACAGAGAAAAAAATAAAATGGGACCCCGCTACGAGGGCGGAGAGCCGGATTTTCCGAAAAATTTTATTTATACAAAAATTGAAGCAAATGGAAAACCCTTTCTTGTACTAAATATTCATGGATTTTGGAATAAAGCCCGCAAAACAGACACTCCACAAAGGTTTAAGCAATCTCAAATTATTTTAGATTTTATAGAAAAAGAGAGCTTACCCGTGGTTTTAGCCGGTGACTTTAATTTAAGAATTGAAAATAAATCTCTTACAATGCTGGAAGACGCCGGGCTTAGAAATCTAGTAAAAGAATATAATTTTCCGACAACCCGAAGCAGTCTATATGATATAAAATGGCTAAGAGTGGATCCTTTCGCAGACTACATTTTTACAAAAGGTGTTTTGGTAAAAGACTTTAAAGTTTTAAACGACGAAATCTCCGACCACTTGCCTCTTTATTTGGATTTTATTCTTTAAAAACCTTTTCTGGCTTCAACATACTTACAAAAAACACAATCCTCTTTTGGTTTTGGAATTGCCTTTCCCAAAACATTAATCGCATTTTCTATTCTTTTTTCCGTTTTCTTTGGGTCTCCCTTAAGTTTTTGTATATGAATTATCATAGGAAATCCATCATGAAGTTCTTCGCCTAGATCTGGGAAGAAAAAAATTAAAAACCCCTCTTTTGTAACTTTTTTATTGTTTTGGGAAATTAAAAAAACATAATCATCAATTTGGGATTGGTATGCGCTTAAGATTTCTTTTTCTCTTGGATCGGAACTTGATGTTTTAAAATCAACCGGCGAAAGACTTCCGCTTTCATCTACTAAGCATTCGTCGAGTTTTCCAAAAAAACCGTAGCTTTCGTTTATTCTGACAAAATATTTTTCGACAAACGGGTTTTGCAACTTTCCCGGCAGTTTTCCTTCTACCATAGGAGGAAGAGTGTTTTGAGTACGGTATTTATCAAAATAATTTTTTAAAACTGCGTCAAATCTATTGGCAAGACGCGAAACAATTCCTTCTGGTTGTCTTATACCTTTTTTTATCTGAAGCCAAAAACAGCGCGGACATCTTTCCAAAACTTCCAGGCTTGTATGCGACAGCCATGTTCTTCCGTCTTTTGACATAAGACTAATTTTAGCAGAAATTTACAGTGCTTGTATTTTTAACTTGCTTTGTGCTATATTCTCTAAACCTTGCCCCGAATTTATGTCACCAGAAAGAATTGATTCAAAAAGATATTCCAAAGGATGGAGAAAACACTTAAAAGCCGGAAGAACCGCTGCCAATAAAAAAAGACGTGACTCTCTTACTCCGGAACAAAAACAACGGCAAATGACTGCTGCGTCGTGGTCCGCTGTTAAAGGACTTATTAAACTACAAACATTCAACAACCCCTATCTCCAACCTCTATATGATGATCCATATAGAATGGACATAGTAAGATCATGGTATGATGCTTCTTATAGAGATGCTACAACTGGCGATGGAAAGGGCCAAATATTTAGAGATAGATTTAGAAGATTTTCTTCCGATGATATACACGACCCTAATTTTGATCCCAGACTAAGGTTGGTACAGCCTTTCATGGCTATTGTAGATCAGGCATTATTTAAAGCAGGAAGGCCAATAAAAAAATAAATCCGGTTGATTACGTTAATACCTTATGCTACTATTTGCTCGCTGTCCCCATGTATTTATTATGTCACCGGAACTTGGCCCAAAGGGCAGACGCTCAAAAGGAGCAAAAACATATATAAGTAGGCAAAAAGCAGAGACCAGGCGAACTGGCAGACGTTTTGATGCTCCCCCATTACAAGCCGTTCGTACTCCCGAACAAAGAACAGAATGGGATGAAGTTATAGAACCAAAAATTAGAGATTTTCCAAATTATCCTGAGATATCTCCATATATGTCAGCTGTAAGAGACTTTTGGCAAACGAGAAGAAGCGTTGCATTTGAAGGAAAGGATGCTTTTGAAGCGTCAAAAGAGTTTGACGCAAGACATCCAGAGTTAGAACGTGATCACGTTTACGATTTGTTAAGACCGGCTTTTGGCATAATTATAGGAAGATTTAAACAAGTAACTAGTGTGATGGGATCACGAAGAAAATAACTTATCTGTGACACAAACGATATTTGAACATTTGAAAATCCCTGCCAAACCTTTCCCTTACCTTGATAATTTCTTCAGCTCCGGGTTTTATAAGCAAGGCCCTGTTTTCGATGTCATTTTTGTCATAAAGCACCTGCGGAGGATCCCCTTCATAAAGTATTGTCCATGGATGGATAGTATATGCAACTGAAAGCTTATTGTCTTCTCTGCAGTGAAGAACTATTACTTCTTCTTTATCCTGCGGATTAACATTAACTAATGTTCTGTAATCACCGGGCTCAATTTGGAAATAATCCGTACATTTATCCTGTCCTTCTAAGTATCTATAGACCTCAAGTGTCATAGAACATATTATAGGATACTTTGCTTTTCTTTTCAAGCACGAATAAATTTGTGCTATTATTAATTAATGGGTTTAATAAAAAACTATTCGGAACTCGCAATAAATAAGCAAAGACAAGTAGTTTTAGATTTATTTGAAGAAGCACTTTCTTCTGTTCAGCCCCAAAATGTGCTTTCCAAAAATTTTAAACTAAACTCAGGAGTTCTTTCAATTTCTGATAAAAAAATAAACCTGAAAGATTTTGAAAGAGTTTTTTTAATAGGATTTGGCAAAGGATGTGCGGGAATCTCTAAGATGATAGAAGAAAAACTTAAAGACAAACTTACAAAAGGATTTGTAATAGATACAAGCGAACAAATTTTTGAAAAAATTGAATTCACAATGGGTACTCATCCTCTTCCCTCGCAGCAAAATCTTGATTTCACTAAGAAAGCAATCGAACAATTAAGCAATTTAACAATCCGCGACCTTGTTTTAGTCGTAATCTGCGGAGGGGGTTCGGTAATGTTTGAGTCCCCTTTTGGTATTAACCTTAAAAAGTTAATTGAGATAAATGATGCACTTTTAAAAAGCGGGGCTGATATTTTTGAAATGAATACATTAAGAAAACATTTATCAACTACAAAAGGAGGCGGTCTTGCAAAAATTTTATTTCCCGCAAAAGTCTGCTCACTGATTTTTTCCGATGTTGCCGGAAATGATTTGTCTGTTATTGCATCAGGCCCAACCGTGAAAGACCATACAACAGCAGAAGATGCTTTTAAGGTTATTCATAAATACAAACTTGAGTCTTTAAATTTAATTACTGAGGACTTAACCCAAACTCCTAAAGAAAATTCCGTATTTGAAAATGTTGAAAATATTCTAATGCTGAGTAACCTTACGGCGCTTGATGCAATGAAGGCAAAAGCAGACCAGTTAAATATTAAGGCGGAAGTCTTTTCCGATAGATTTCAGTCCGACGCAGATTTGGCCGGAAAAGCTTTAATAGAAAAAACTCAGCCCCACTCCCTTCTTATTGCAGGAGGAGAAACAACTGTAAAAGTAAAAAATCCAAAAGGTTTGGGAGGAAGAAACCAGGAACTTATACTTGCAGCACTTTTCACACTTGACCAAAATACTGTAATTGCATCTATTGCAAGTGATGGGTGGGACAATAGTCCGTCGGCAGGTGCAATTGGCGATATGCATACTTTGGAAAAGGCAAAAAATTTGGGATTAAATCCCCGGGAATTTTTAGAGGAAAACAACAGTCTTGTTTTTTTTAAAAATATAAGAGATGCTATTATTACAGGAAGACTTTCCTCAAATATTGCAGACCTTATTGTTGTTTATAAAAAATAAACAAGATTAATGATTAAGGATTTATGATTTATGGATTCGGGTGGCGCAAGAAGGCAGTCCACTTGCAAATGAACTGAACGCCGTCAGAGTCAGGTTTTGTTTTACATTGAACTAATAAAAAGGCGTTCACTTAGCGAGCGGGGCAAAAGATTAGCAATTAGACTTAGCAATGCGAGCGTCATTTGACAAGTGCGAGGGCCGACTGAAGACAGAACCCGAAAAATAAAATTATGATAGACAATTTACACGACGAAAAATTAAAAGATTTAGAGCTTAAGGCAAACAAAGCAAGAGAGCTTTTAATAGAAACTCTTTTACAAGCAGCTTCGGGACATAGCGCAGGTCCTTTGGGAATGACTGATATTTTTATTGCCTTTTATTTTCACATTCTAAACCACGATCCCAAAAATCCAAACTGGGAAGACCGTGACAGACTAATTCTTTCAAACGGCCACATCTGCCCTATCCGGTATGTAGCAATGGCTATGTCTGGATATTTTCCGCTGGATGAACTTAAAACTCTGCGGAAAATAAACTCAAGGCTTCAGGGACACCCGCACAGAACTGCCCTTCCCGGAGTAGAAACAACGTCGGGGCCGTTGGGTGAAGGAATTTCGCAAGGGATAGGAGTTGCGCTTGCCGGAAAACTTAACAAGCAAAAATATCAGGTATATGTAATTGCGTCTGACGGCGAACATCAGGAAGGAAATACATGGGAGGCTGCCCAATTTGCGGGAAAAAACAAACTGAATAATTTAACTTTAATAATTGACAGAAATAATATTCAGATAGACGGATTTACGGAAGATGTTATGCCCCTTGAACCCTTGAAGGAAAAATATTTGGCTTTTAACTGGGAAGTTTTAGAAGTTGACGGAAATAATATTAGAGAGTTTGTGGATGCAGTAAAACAAGCCCAAAGTATTTTTGAAAAACCCACAGTCATTATCGCACATACAATACCCGGAAAAGGTGTGTCTTTTATGGAAAAAAACTATACGTGGCATGGCAAACCGCCTAATGCAGATGAAGCAAAAAAAGCACTGACAGAACTTAGAACATTGCAGGGGAGAATTATGTCCGAGCATCAATGAAAATTGACCTAATTAACCTAATTATTCTAATTTCTAAAACTATTTAGGTCAATTAGAAATTAGTAATTAAAAATTTTTCTTTATGCTAAATCCTGATTTAAAATTAAACGAAAAAATATTTGAAGAGGCTTTTGAGCAAAAAGCAACGCGCGATGGGTTTGGGGAAGCTCTCGTTGAGCTTGGAGAAAAAAACCCAAATGTAGTTGCACTAACTGCGGATTTATCAGAAAGCACAAGAACGGATGGTTTTGAAAAAAAATTTCCCGAAAGATTTTTCGAAGTCGGGGTTGCCGAACAAAATATGGCGGCAATTGCAGCGGGACTTGGAGTATCCGGCAAAATTCCTTTTATATCCTCATATGCAACATTTTCTCCGGGAAAAAACTGGGAAACAATAAGAACAACAATTATCTATAACCATTCTAATGTAAAAATTGCGGGGCATCACAGCGGAATTATGACAGGGCAGGATGGTGCTACACATCAGGCAACTGAAGATATAGCAATAACAAGAAGCTGGCCGGGTATTACAATTTTTGTTCCCTGCGACAGCTTTGAGGCTAAAAAAGCAACAATTGAAGCTGCAAATATAGACGGACCTGTTTATTTAAGATTTACAAGAGATAAAAGTCCTGTTATAACAACCGCCCAAACACCTTTTGATAAAAATAAAGTGCAAACATTTTGGATTTCAAATTCTCCTAAGGCTGTAGTTTTTGCAACCGGATATATGCTCTACTATGCACTTTTAGCTGCTAAAAATCTCGAAAAAAAAGGTATAAACGTTTTAGTTGCCAATGTTTCAACCATAAAGCCTGCAGACGAAAAAACAATTGTTGAACTTGCCCAAAAAACCGGCCGGGTTGTAACTGTTGAAGACCATCAGGTGATGGGAGGCCTGGGGGGTATGATTTCCGAAGTTTTGGCAAAAAATCATCCGGAGCCCATGGAATTTGTAGGTTTGCAAAATACATTTGCCGAAAGCGGAAAACCGGTTGAGCTTTTGCAAAAATATAAAATGGACGAAATTGCTATAGGAGAAGCAGTAATGCGAGTAATAACACGCAAATTGACCTAATTAACCTAATTGCTCTAATTAATCTAAATTTTAGAAATTAGAAATTAGTACTTAGAAATTCTCAGGATATGGACAATAATTTATTTGAAGAATTAAAAAAATCCCTAAAGGCGGACGTTGTACAAGACGAAGAAGTTTTAAAAGAATATAGTCATGATGCAAGCATTTATGAGGTTACTCCAAGAGTCGTAATCTTTCCCAAAAATTCCGAGGACATTAAAAATACTGTTAAATTTGTAATTAAACACAAAAAAGAAAACAGCAAGCTTTCTGTTACTGCAAGAACCGCAGGTACAGATATGGGCGGAGGGAGCTTAAATGAATCAATTATTCTTTCTTTTACGCAGCATTTTAACCAAATAATTGGAATAAAAGAAAATGTTGTAACCGCAGAGCCGGGTGTTTATTACAGGGATTTTGAAAAATTTACGCTCAAATACGGTTTTATATTCCCTTCTTTCCCTGCATCCAGAGAAATTTGTGCAATTGGCGGCATTGTAAATAACAACAGCGGCGGGGAAAAATCTTTTGAGTACGGTAAAACCGAAAAATATGTTAAGAAATTAAAAATGATTTTGTCCGATGGAAACGAATACGAATTTGAGGCCTTAAACGATAAACAACTTCAGGACAAATTGTTGATGCGTGATTTTGAAGGCGAAATTTACAGAAATATGTACACTTTAATCTCCAAAAATTATGATTTGATAAAGTCTGCAAAACCGAAAGTCTCTAAAAACAGCGCGGGTTATTTCCTGTGGAATGTTTACGATAAAGAGAAAAAGATATTTGACTTAACCAAACTTTTTACGGGAGCTCAGGGTACACTTGGGATAATGACACAGGCAAGCATTGAACTTATACCTGTAAAAAAACATTCCGAAATGCTTGTTGTTTTTATCGAGCAAAAAGATATGGAAAAACTTGGAAATATTATAAAAACAGTAATTCCGCTAAAACCCGAAAGCTTTGAAACATATGACGACCACACACTTAAACTCGCCGTAAAATTTTTTCATGAATTTGCCCAAAAACTTGGTGCAAAAAATATTGTTTCAACGGCATTTCATTTTATTCCGGAATTTTTAATGGTTTTAAAGGGCGGATTGCCCAAGTTAATTCTTCAAATTGAGTTTACCGGAAATAACCTTGACGACTTAAAAGACAAAATAAAACTTCTTAAGGAAGGACTAAAACCTTTTAATTTAAATATGCGGGTTGCAGGAGACGAGATGCAGTCTAAAAAATACTGGCTTATTAGACGGGAGAGTTTTAATCTATTAAGACAAAAAATTAAAGACAAGCATACCGCACCTTTTATAGATGACTTTGTTATAAACCCGTTAATTTTGGGCGAATTTTTGCCAAAGCTTAATAAAATTTTAGCTAAACATCCAAGTCTTATTTATACCATTGCAGGACACGTAGGTGACGGCAATTTCCATATAATTCCCCTTATGAATCTACACGACGAAAGCCAGAGGGAAATAATTCCAAAACTAAGCGAAGAGGTTTATGATTTGGTTTTTAGCTATAAAGGTTCAACAACCGGCGAACACAACGACGGCTTGGTAAGAAGCGCATACTTACGAAAAATGTACGGAGAAGAAATTTATAAACTGTTTGAAAAAACAAAAGAAATTTTTGATCCTTTAAACATTTTTAATCCGCTTAAAAAAACAGATTCAAATGCGGAATTTTCATATCAGCATATCAGGAAAAACTGGTAATTTTAAACTAAATTAAGATTTGGGGAAAATATTTTGCAGTATTTTTTAAAACTGCCGCTTACCGAATTTATAACTTCCTGCTGTCCAATTTCTTTTTTGTAATATTTTTCCAGGGAATCCCAGAAAGCCGTTCTTCCAACAGCAAATCCTACTATTCCTTTAACTTTTGCCCCTAAAGAAAGCCACTGTTCAACTTTTTCTTCATTTGCGCCTCTTCCTAAGATAACAAGACTAACCTTTATTCTCCCTCTGCTTCTTGCAGCGTTTACAATTTCCCTATAATCTTCTTCCTTATCCAATCCTTCTATTTTCCAGATATCTGGTTCTATACCAAAATTTTGTAGCTCTATTATTATTTCTTTTGTAAGAATCGGCCTTAAATTTTCGTCGTATGCTTCCCTGCTTCCTGCCCTCATTAACTGCTCCTCTGTTGGAATTACCAAAACTTCAAGTAAGAATTTATAACCGTTTTCGTGGCTAAAATCACTAAGAAGTTTTAAATTAGTTTTTTGCCGCTGCTTCAAATCTGCACTGTCGCTTGGATTGTATCTTAAAAGTACTTTTGTAAACGTTGGCTTGAATTTATCTATGTGCCATCTGAAATCCTTTTCATATTGGAATTTAAATTCACTCGAACCGCTTTTTTCTGTTGTTAAAATTGTTATGTAACCGCTTCGTCTCGCATCATCTAAAATTGCTGCTCCAAACTGTTCTTCGCATAAAATTGCTCCGCTTTCTTTGGGTACACCTTTATTAATCGCGTCTTTAAAACCCAAATAAATAAGTAATTTAAATTCTTTTATAAGCTTTGCCTGTTCCTCATTGAGATCTTCTACAACATTTAAGCCAAACATATTAGTTGCAAATGTTGCTCTGTGGTCAAACGGCAGAATATAAAGGGGTTTATCGTAGCCTATTTTATCCATACACTCTTATTCTAAGTTTAATAACTACCGAGCATATTTGCAACAAGTATTATAGAAACAAGCAATACAAACGACAAAAACAAAATAAACGTTAAGGAATTGTATCTTATCGGAAGACCTGACTTGGATGCTCTAACTGTCCCTGCTGACCTTCTTTTTTTAGCCATAATTCACCTCCCCCTGCCCGCCTAAGATCGCTCTTTAAAGTAAAATCGGGCGGGTCCTTACCTCATATCTATTATGCTCACAAAAAATATGCTTTTGTCAATTAACAATATAACTATTGACAACCAGGCGTAAAATGAACTAACCTAAAATTGTATTATGATTATTGCCAGGATTAAAAAGATTATGCGCGTTAAGCCTGCTGTTCCCCGAACTTCAGAAAACCCCGATTTTAACCGCCAGAGAGAAACAAGAAGAAAATTAGCCTATTTACTTAAAAACAAATCTTAACTACCCTTTATATTAAATCTTATCAGTTTTTACACTAACTATTGGGAAATTTCTTTTTTTCTCTTTCCGATATCAATTGGGTATTCGCCGGTAAAACACGAGGTTGAAAAAACTTCCGCGGGAAGTCCGGTTGCGCTAATAGTTCCTTCTAAAGATAAGAAACTTAAAGAATCCGCACTTATAAACCTGCGTATTTCTTCAACAGTTTTATTAGCTCCTATTAGTTCTTTTTGGCTTGGAGTATCAATTCCGTAAAAGTCGGGAAATCTTACAAGAGGAGATGTGATTACCATATGAACCTCCCTTGCGCCCGCATCCCTAATCATCTTTACTAATCTTTTGGATGTTGTTCCTCTTACGATTGAATCATCAGCGACTATTACACGCATACCTCTTAATACATCAGGCATCGGATTTAGTTTTAAAGTAACATCCTCGTTTCTCTTATCCTGACCCGGGGTAATAAATGTTCTTCCTATATATCTGTTTTTTATAAGACCTTCCTTAAAAGGAATTCCAGACGCTTCCGAATAACCAATAGCGGCAGGTACTCCTGAATCGGGTACAGGAATTACGATATCTCCTTTTATTGGATACTCTTCTGCGAGTATTTTTCCAAAATTTTCCCTAACAGTATAAACAAGTTTTTCTAAAAGAACACTATCCGGCCTTGAAAAATAAATAAACTCAAAAATATCAAGCTTCTGTTCTCCTTTTGCAAATTCTACTGATTGTAATCCATTTTCATTGGCTACTACCATTTCGCCGGGGGCAACGTCACGTATAAATCTTGCTCCAACCGTATTAAAAGCACAGGTTTCGGAAGAAAACACATACCCACCGTCTAAACTTCCTATAGAAAATGGGCGGATTCCGTTTTTGTCTCTTATGGCAACTATTCTCCTTCTGTCCATAGCAAGAAGCGAAAATGCGCCTGTAAATAAAGGCACAGCATCGATAATTGCGTCATCCAGACTTGCTCCTTTTTTTACATAATATAAAATTGCCGCATGCATCATTTCGGTATCATTTAGACTTTCTGTTTTAATACCATGTTTATCTAAGAAGCTTTCTATTTCACCCGTATCGGGAATATTTCCGTTGTGCGCAAGAGTAAAACTATTTTCTGTATCGATTACCGGCTGCAGATGCTCCCCTGCGCTTCTTTTTGAATAGGTTGCGTAACGGTTATGCCCTATTGCAAGATTTCCGATAAGTGAATTCAGGCTTTCTTCATCATAAACTTGTGAAACCAAACCTGTCCTTCTGTGGAAAAATATATCACTTCCGTCTGAGCTTGTTATTCCGGAACTTTCCTGACCCCTATGCTGAAGAGAAAATAATCCTTTTGCGGTAATGTTTGAATTGTTAGATGAGGTACTGTAAATTCCAAATACTGCACATTTTTCTCCTGTTTTGGGGACAGGAGGATAAAAACTTCGTTCCTTTTCAATCATGAATTAACTAAATGTATAAGCTTTTTTTAAAAAAATGTCAATCAGTTTTCCCACAAAAAAACCCTTTGGGAATTTTTCGATTTTATCAAATTTAAATAAGAGTCTATCTTTTTGGAGTTTTTTTTATTTTTATACCAGTAGAAATATCTTCAACTGTAAATCCTTTTTTTTCTATTTGAACACGAATTTTATCTGCCTCTTCAAAATCATTTTTTGCCCTAAATTCTTCTCTTTTATTAACTAATTTTTGAATTTCATCAGGTACATCCAGTTTTTCCGGTTTATATTCTGCCAAACCCAGTCCCAAAACTTCATCAAATTTTAAAAGACTTCTTTTCTTAGCGCTTCCCGGATAGTCGGAGCGAACCATTTCCCAAACTATAGATAAAGCTTCCGGCATATTTAAATCATTATTCACCGCGTCTTGAAACCGCTCCTCAAACTCCGCACATCCTATCTTTGCCTCTTCCCAGGAAATAAAGTCTGAACGCAGTTTATTTAGTGCGTTTTGCGCACCTCCCAAAGCTTCCCAGGTAAAATTCATTTCCTGGCGGTAGTGGGTTTGAAGGTAAAGATAGCGAAGAGACAGAGGGTCAAAGCCTTTTTTAAATATATCCTGAACTGTATAAAAATTTCCTAAAGATTTACTCATTTTTTCACTTTCAACTTGTAAAAATGCGTGATGAACGAAGTATTTAACAAAAGGTTTTCCAGTTGCCGCTTCTGACTGGGCTATCTCATTTGAATGATGAACATTTACGTGATCTATCCCTCCGGTGTGGATGTCAAAAGTTTCACCTAAAGCTTCCATGCTCATTGCAGAACACTCAATGTGCCATCCCGGAAAACCTACTCCCCAAGGGCTTTCCCATTCCATTTGTCTTTTTCCTTGTCCTGAGTTAGCTTGCAATGAGCTCGTCGAATCTGTCGAAGGATCATTTTTGGGAGAAAATTTCCAAAGTGCAAAGTCGGTTATATTCTTTTTGTCCCCTAAATCTACTCTTGCACCAGCCTTAAGTTCTTCTGGGTTTTGACGGGATAATTTAAAGTAGTTTGGAAATTTTGAAGTATCAAAATAAATCCCGTCCTCTGTTTTATATGCAAATCCTTTTTCTTCTAAGACTTTTATTAAATCAATTTGTTCTTTAATATAGTCAGTTGCATGCATTAAATCTTTTGGCAGTATGATATTTAATGCTCTTGCGGAGTCAGTAAACTGTTTTTCAAATTTTTTTGCAATATCCCAAACGCTCAACCCATATTTTTTAGCACCTTTTTCCATCTTATCCTCACCGGTATCCGCATCAGATGTTAAATGACCAACATCCGTAATATTCATTACGTGGTGCACAGTAAAATTATTGAGTTTTAAAACGCGGATTAAAATATCATCGCCGACATACCTTCGCATATGTCCGATATGCTGAAAGTCATAAACAGTAGGTCCGCAGGAATAAATTCCGACATTCGGAGGGTTTATTGGCTCAAAATCTTCAACTGAACGAGAGAGCGTATTATAGATTTTTAGCATATTTTATATTTTAAATTTAATATTTAATATCAACCCGCTACTCCTCTGTTTACCTCAACAGTAGTCTGTGCCTTTTTTACAGCTTGGTCTTCATCTTTTTTAGCCTGCTTTTGGGCAAGTTCCTGCATTTTTACCTGTTGATCTTTTTCTGCCTCATCTGCTTTTGTAAGCTCCGGTTTTTTCTGTTCGTACGAAATTAAAGGGTCGTAATAAGTTTCATTATGCTGGTTTTGATATCTCTTAAGCTCTTCGCGCGTTTTTGCAAGCTGCGCTTCTTCGTTTTGGGCAGAAACTGACGGTGCCGGCACAACAACACCGCCCGAAGGTGAATAAAAATCGCTTACTACTTCTCTGGTCCGCTCGTTGGAACCGGCATCTGTATTAACCAAAGCTTCCTGCGGTGCATTTTGAACCGCCGGCGAAGCAGCAACTGATGCGGTATTTTGAGACGCAGCAACTGGTTTTTTTTCACCTATTATTTGCCCTTTTACAGAAGTTGCCACATCAGAAACTGCTGTATCTGTAATTTGTTGTCCTTTTTCTAAAATTTCACCGACTTTACTGTTTGGATCCATAATTAATACTCGCTTCTTCCTTCCATTGCCCTTTGCAAAGTTATATCATCAGCATACTCTAAATCCGCGCCGACCGGAAGCCCCCTGCCAATCCTCGTAATTTTGAGATTTAATTTATTATCTTTTATTTGTTTTGCGATATACATCGCCGTTGCCTCTCCCTCCATTGTCGGGTTTGTTGCCAAAATTATTTCCTTAACTCTTCCCCCTTCACCCTTTACCCTTTTCAATAGTTGAGCAATATATATCTCGTCAGGACCGATATTATTCAAAGGGTCTATTTTTCCGTGTAAAACATGATACAAGCCTTTGTATTTTTCGCTCTTTTCCAAAGCTAAAACATCCAGCGCTTCTTCCACAACGCAAATAGTTGAATCATCTCTTTGACTATCGGAGCAGATACTGCAGGGATCTTTTTCATCTATCATGAAACACAAAGAGCAAAGAATTGTATCTTTTTTTAGATTTTGCAAAGCCATTGAAAACTTATCCAATTCATTCTGCGGAACATGCAGTAAATAAAATGTAAGCCTTTGTGCGGTTTTGGGTCCAACTCCGGGAAGCTTTTCAAAAGACTCTATGAGACTTTTTATTGTTTTGGGAATTTTCATTTTACTTAAGTATTGCTTTAGCTGCAGTCTCTGCGATGGAAATTAACTCCAGTTTTGGAAAAGTTTTATATGGGGGGATTTCAATTGTGTCTGAAACCACAACTTTTTCAATTTTCGATTTCTGCAAAATTTTGCCCGCGTATTTTGCAAAAACACCATGAGTGGCAAATGCAAAAACTCTTTTGGCTCCCTTTTCAATTAATAAGTTTGTAGCATCAACGGTTGTAACTGCCGTTGAAATCATATCGTCAACAATTACAGCAGTCTTTCCTCTTACGTCTCCGTTTAAACCGGAATTACTGATTTCTCCGGATGACAAATCCCTATTTTTTTCAATAGTTGCAAAAGAAATATTTCCTAACATTTCCGAAACCTGTTTTATTCTTCTTATTCCCCCCATGTCGGGAGAGACCAACACTATATTTTCTCCAAGCTTTTTTATTCTTTCGGCAAAAAGAGGCAAAGCAGACAGATGATGAACAGGTACTTTAAAAATTTCCGGAATTTTTGGGGAATGTAAATCAAACGAAAAAAGTTCTGTCATTCCAACGCTTGTTAAAATTTTTGCAATTACCTCTAAAGATACCGCTTCGCCGCTTCGAAAAATGTGGTCCTGTCTCTGATATCCTAAATAAGGAATTACTGTTTTTACAGATTTTGCACCTGATCTTTTCAGAGCATCTATCATAATAAAAAGCTCCATATAGTTTTCATCTGTGGGAATTCCTGCAGATTGGACAATAACACAACTCTCTCCAAGAACTTTATCTTTAATCCTGATTCTTTTTTCACCGTCGGGGAAAACAAAAATTTCAACAGGAGAAAGCTCCAGTTTTAAATGGCCTGCAATTTTTCTTGCCAATTCCTTACTTGAACTTCCCGAAAATATTTTCATCTACTGTCCTCCTCCCAAAAGTCCGCCTAAACCTCCCTGCATTGTTGCAAGTTTTCGTGCGGCAATTTCCTGGGATTTTTTAATTGCTTCGTTGACTGCCTCTTTTATGTCGTCGTCCGGACGTCCGTTGGTTTTAATTTCCTTAATTTTCTGGTCTCCTGTAATTAGTACCTCAACGCCGTTTTTTTCAACATTTACTTCTTCTCCCTGCAATTCTTTCTGTATTTTCATTGCCTGATCTCTCATTTTCTTAAGTTCGCCTAATTGCCCTAATGGATTAAACATAATAAAATCACCACCTTCTTATCGCGTTTGACGCGATTGAATCCGCCGCTAAAGCGCTCCGTGAGTCACGTCAAACGTGATCGAACGGTAAGCTTAGGCGGACTTACTCTTTCAGTACCACAGAAACTTTAACCTTTTTATCAAGTAATTTATTTGCCGTTTCTTTTAATATTAACATAGATTTTTCTTCTTCGAGTTTTTCTTTATGAAATTTCGACAATGCATAAATTTCTAAAATATTAGACTTGGAAATGTCTATTTCACAGCTTCTTAAAACTCCTGCAATTAGATGGTTATGATTTTTAACTTCTTCAATAAAGGTTGCATAAAATTGATTTTTATTATTTTTGGAATGAGCAGGAGACAAGCCACTTTCAGATGAATCGAAAGTTGTCACAGTAATATGTGGTTTTTTATCCGAACCTATAGAAAGACTTTCGTTTAACGAGCGGGAACCGGACTTATTTAAAGATAAATCCTGGCGAGTATCATCTGATAAGTGCGGTTGTTGACTGATCAGTCCATTCTCAGCCCACTCAACTAACACTAATTCAAGAGGCAATTGCGGAAGCACTGAATACTTTGTTTCCATGTGCGCTTTTGCCAAAAGCTCAAGTATTTTTTTAATTTCCGCTGTTTGGAAATCTGTTTCTTCACTTACAATTCCAAGCTTTCCAAGAAGCATTAAGTGAAATCTGTCTATAAGTTTTTCTATAAAAAACTTAAAATCGGCGCCTTGTTTACCAAGGTACACGCTTATTTCAAAGCCTTTTTTTGTGTCTTTTTGCAAAAGCGCTTTAATAAATTCATCCAGGTTTTTATCGATTCCCAATATATTGTAATTTTCTTCCAGGAATTTTTTTGTAATTATTTTTCGTCCCGCCCTAAGAAATAATTCTTCTAAAATTTTTGCAGCTTCCCTAAATCCTCCATCGGACATTTTTGCAATTTCATATAAAACGTCTTTTTCAATTTTTATTTCCTCGCTTTTTACAATTCGCAGTAAAGATCTGGCAATTTCTTCATCGGTTGCCTTTTTAAAATCGATTCTAAAACAGCGGGAAATTATTGTCTGCGGAAGTTTGTGAAGTTCTGTCGTACAGAGTATGAAAACTGCATGGTTGGGAGGCTCTTCCAAAGTTTTTAAAAGCGCGTTAAATGCTTCCGTTGTAAGCATATGAACTTCGTCTATTATGTAAATTTTTTTAGTGGCTTTTGCGGGGAGCAAATTTATTTTTTCTTTTAAATCTCTAATTTCATCAATCCCGCGGTTAGATGCTCCGTCTATTTCTAAAACATCCAAATTTGTTCCATTCGTAATAGAAATGCATTGTGCGCATTTATTATCCGGTTCTATATCTTTTGAATTTTGAATTTTGAATTTTGAATTTTGTTTGTGTTTTTCGCAGTTTATAACCTTTGCAATAATTCTTGCAGCAGAAGTTTTACCAAGTCCTTTTGGTCCTGCAAATAAAAATGCATGTGCAGTGTCTTTTTTAGAAAAAATAGAATATAAGCTGTTTCTTACAGCTTCGCTGTCTAACTCTAAAATTTTTTGGGGCCTGTACTTTCTGTAAAAAACCATATGGTCGCTTCGCTCCAATTTCTAAATCCTAATTTCTAATTTCCAATGAATTTCCAATGATAAAATGTTTGAAAAAATAAATAATTGAGTCATTCAATGAAAATTGAGAATTGAAAATTTTGAATTATTCTTCATGGTGTAATCCGAGTAAGTGCATTAACCCATGTTCTATAAGCTGGTCTACTTTATCATCTACAAGCATTTCGTCCCTGCTTGCATCATCAATTACCTGAGGATAGGACAAAACAATATCACCAAGTCTTAAAACGTTTCTTGAATTATTGTCCTGCACTTTTAAAGCCTCGCCTTCGGTTTGCGAAAAAGAAAGTATGTTTCTTGTCTTGTCTTCTCCTTTATACTTTTTACTAAGCTGCCTCATTTTTCTGTCGCCTACAATAGCAACAGAAATTTCAACAGGACCGCTCATCCCGTTTTTATTAATAGTTTTTTCGATGGTCTGTTTAATTCTTTTTCTGTTAATTTTATATCTGCTTTCAACAAAGATTGGAATACTGATTTTATCCATAAAAATTACGTTGTGGGAATCCTTTTTACCCTTCTTGCGTCTTCTGCTTTTTGTTTTCTGGCAAGTGAAGGCTTAAGATAAAACCCGCGTCTTTTTGCTTCCTGCAAAATTCCCTCGCTCATTACTTTTCTGGAAAACTTTCTTATTAAAGCCTCATCGCTGTCTCCCGGCATTTTTTTAACTACTACCATATACAAACACCTCCTTTTATACTTCTAGGGCCCTGTCTATTGGGCCAACTACATGAAAATGCAAATGACTAATCAACTGTGCTCCACCACCATTTACAGAAACTCTGTATCCTTTATTTTTTAATTTTTGATCTTTTATGACTTTATCTAACATTTTTTTTACTTTATAAATTAATTCTTTATTGTTAAAATCTAAAAAATCCTCCATATGTTTTTTGGGAACTACTAAAATATGGACTGGTTTTAGCGGATTAATATCCGGAAATATCATAAAATCATCATCCTGATATTCAAATTTTTTTGGTATTTCCCCGTCTCTGATTTTACAAAAAACACAATCCATATTAAATTTCTAAGTACTAATTTCTAATTTCTAAAAAAAACCCAAATTCAAATTTACTAAATTTTTAGGTATTTTGGTCAATTAGAGCAATTAGGTTAATTAGGTTAATTAGACATTTTTCAATACTTCTATTATATCACTTAAAGAAAGCTTGGTTGGCTTCATTTTTGGATTTTTAGGCGTTCCGTTTAATAACATTTTTTTTGATACGTGCAAAAACCAAGTTGCATTTGGGTCCATTTTTTTGAGCTTTTCTGCTGTTAAGGTTAAATCAATTCCCTTTTTGCCTTTTTCGTCCGGCTGGGTTTTTATTCTTACATAGCCTTTTCTCGGATCCCGCCTTACAACAATAATATAACCCATTAACTGTCCCAGCTTTACAACTGTATCGTTAATTGTTTCTATACCAAAGCCTTTTCCCCATTTTGTATCAAAATAAACCCCCTTTTCCTTTATTTCTTTTTCCGCCCAGATTAAGTTTTCCAAATCATGAACCATGGCATCAAGGCAAAGGGAAATAAATTCTACATAATATTTATCATCATTTGGATGCTGGTACTTAAGTCCGTCTAAAATTTCAACAATTGAAAAATTTTGATAATTTGCTAAAGGATCCGGCCTAAAAATTTCTTTAAAATGGTCAACGTCAATAACAAAGCTTGCTATTCTCTCTAATGCTTCCATCTTTTCAGGATTTAATGAGTTTTCAGCCACATTTTTCTTAACGTATTCTAATGTTAAAGATGCACCGCAGACATTTTGATCGCTTGTCTGATGGTGGTCTAAAGGACCATGCCCGGTATCAACCTGAATAACTTCGTTTCCTGCAATACTTTCTATCGGATCTGTTAACTTTTTTGCTTGTTCTTCGGTTAAATTTCCAAGTCTTTGTCCGGCAGGAACAAATCTAACTTCTGCGTTTTCCCATCCGGGCAAATATCTTTTTATATACCAGACAGACGTAATCGCGTCCATATCCGGTGAAGTATGTGTAACAATTCTTTTCATAAATATCAGAGATTAGCGTTTAGGGTATAGCGTCTAGCTACCTATATATTATGAACTATTCACTACACGCTATTTTCTATACGCTGGTATATTGTACCTTTTTTAGCTTCAAAATGGAAGAGGTTTGACTATATCAAATTAGTATGATATACGTACAAGAATGATTTTGTCTGAGCTCGGCCGCTTTAAATTAACTTCTTCCATGGAAATTCCGGAAATTAAACCAATGCATGGCTGGAAAGAAGTA